>ERZ1026864.176-NODE-176-length-46190-cov-14.198569_pt1 | contig 46190 bp, 71 predicted proteins | sample MGYA00380162_ERZ1026864 | MGnify/ENA primary metagenome ERZ1026864 (study PRJEB33269, sample SAMEA4719798) | human gut metagenome | biome: human-associated habitat; feature: organic feature; material: feces | place: Cameroon | collected 2013-10 ... | reverse complement strand
TAATAATATTTATTATAATTATTCTTATAATATAGAGATCTATATTATTATAGACATAATATCTATTCCGTTCGTTCAATCACCTTATTTTTTCCATTTAGAAAATTTAAGAAAAAAGAAAGGAGGGATCGCGAATCATATGATGGACGCAAAAGATTTTTTAAGTGTAACGAGAGATATAATCGAACAGCAAATTAGAGATCGTTCGACAGATGCTGTTTGTGAAATTGAGAGTGTTAACGAAGACGGGACTCTCAATGTTTTCGTTTTGCCGGATAAACAAACAATACTCAAAAATATAATTAATGAATCTCGGTATAACTTCAGGCGCGGAGATAATGCACTGCTATATAAGATTCATAACCGGCTGTCCGATTCATTTGTTGTCGCAAAGTTTCGCCCGAAGCAAGAAGATGCTGGAATTTCCGAAAAGTCAATACAAAGTCTTATAGATAATGCTCTACAAAATTATCAAGGTGGTTCTGGCGGGATTCAAGGCCCTCCTGGACCGCAAGGCATTCAGGGAGAGGTGGGCCCTGCTGGGCCAAAGGGAGACACGGGAGAACCTGGGCTTACAACGCAAGTTACTGTCAATGGAACAACTTATACTCAGTCAGACGGAAATATTATACTTCCTGATTATGCCGAAATTGGAACAACTGCGACCAATCAAGTGTTGTCAAAAATTGAATATCTTGCAGAGGTTGAAATTCCGACAACCCCAGATGAAACATATGAGTATGCCATTACCGATTTAATCGGATACGGGGATTTGGATGCAAATCTTCAAGAGCGGATTGATCATAATTATGCAAAGATCGGGACAACTGGGGCGTCGGAGATTCTTTCGAATATTACTTATTTAGCCGAAAGCTCCATCCCCGCTTCTCCTACGGTCAACATAGAATATGCAATAACTGATTTAATTAGCTATGGGGATCTTGACGCAAGTTTGCAAGAGCGGATTGATCATATGGGTAATACGGGTCCGACTGGCCCTGCTGGAACGGTCCCGCATTTTTACAGACACGAAATCGAGAATATGAGCACCGGAACAATGGATGGGATACGCTTTTATCTTGATATGACAACTCAAAATCCTACAGAACAGCAAATTCTTGATGCTATACCGAATGGACTTGTTGGACAATTTCTTGAAATTGGAACCGGATGGATGCCCTGTTCTATTTATTATAATAGTACAACAAATAAAATATCTTTTTGTTCTCCATCGTATCAAAATATAGATGCCGAACCGTCTTTGTTTAATTTCGGAGTGAAAAAGACAACACAATTATTCTAAAACCACTTGACAAATTAATCGTCTTGTGGTATAATATATATTGCTGGGGAATCGAAAATTTCCCCCGGCGGAAAGTAGAGGATTTTAATGAGAAAGTTTGAAGAAGTAAGAGATGAGTTTAAGGTATTTCCTGATGTGGAAACGAAACTCCCGGAGAGAAGTGATTCGCGAAGTGCGGGATATGATCTTCATTCAAAAGAAGATTATGTGCTTCAACCGGGAGAATCGCACACGTTTTGGACGGATGTGTGCGCGACAATGTTTTTTGACAATGTAATGTTTATTTTTGCGAGATCTGGTCTTGGTTGCAAGAAGGGCGTAGTTCCGAGAAACTGTGTTGGCGTAATAGATCCTAGCTATTACGGCAATTCTTCGACCGGTGGAAATTTGGCTGTTTGTTTGGAAAATAACGGGGATGAACCGCTCGAAGTGAAGATTGGCGACCGAATTGCGCAAATTGTGTACTGCCGCTATCTCGTAACTGACGACGATCGCTTCCTCTCGCAGAAGACCGATAAGGCTGAACGCACCGGTGGATTCGGAAGCACGGGGAGGTAATGGGAATGAAAGTCGTATTTTATACATTAAACTCCCCCGAAGCACAAAACTGTCCAAAGTGTGCGAGAATTGAAAGTTTGCTGAGATCAAAAGGCATTGGTTTTGAGTCTTGTTATGATATCGAAACTGTGTGCAAGGTTGGCGCAGAACACAATATTAGTTTTGCTCCAATTTTAATGGTGGATGATAAATTTTATGGATATAAAGATATTATTAAATGGATAAATGAATATATGGGGTGAGAGAGTATGAAGAGTAGCAAAACAATTGTTGAATCATATTTAAAAAAATCAGACTGGAGAGTTAAAGAGAATTCTAATTCTCCATTTAGTTATGGCGGAATGGGGAAATATGTTCTCGGAGAAGTGTATAAAGATTACTGGCTTCGAGAAGTATATCCGGAAAAAATTGCACAAGCGTATGTCAGTGGTCATATTCATATTCACGATTTGGTAACCCTAACATTGTATTGTTGCGGATACTCTCTTCGTACCATTCTTTTAAAAGGCGTTCGCGGCATCCCAAACATTCCAGTATCATCTCCGGCAAAACATCTTGATAGTGCTTTGAATCAGCTCGCAAATCTTATCACTGTATTTCAAAATGAAATAGCTGGAGCAGTTGCATTTAATAGTTTTGATACATTGCTCGCTCCGTTTGTAAAGAAAGATAATCTTTCTTATGAACAAGTTAAACAGGATATGCAGAATTTTATTTATAGCATTAACAGTAACTCCAGAGGTGGAGCAGAACCTGCTTTCTCCAATTTAACATTCGACCTCACCCCAACAGATGATATTATAGACGACCCAGCTATTATTGGAGGGGTATATGTTGATGATATAACTTATGGAGACTGTCAAAAAGAAATGGATATGATTAATAAGGCTTTTTATGAGATTATGTTAAATGGCGATTCTCAGGGAAAACTTTTTGCATATCCAATTCCTACATATAATATTCATAAACGTTTCGATTGGGATAATCCCAATAACGAAATGTTGTGGGAAATGGCCGGAAAGTATGGAACTCCATATTTTGCCAATTTCCTAAATTCTGATATGGATGTGAGTGATATACGTTCTATGTGCTGTCGTTTACGCCTTGATTTGAAAGAGTTGCGCAGAAGAAATGGCGGTCTTTTCGGTTCTGGAGATTCGACGGGATCTATTGGCGTTGTAACAATCAACCTTCCGAGAATTGCATATGAAAATAAAGGAAATAAAGAGAGTTTTTACAAGGCTCTCGATGAATATCTTGATATAGCAAAAGATAGTTTAAATATTAAACGCGAGTGGCTTCAGAAAAATATTTTGGAAACTGGGGCAATTCCTGCGTTTAAAGAATATGTTGGGACACTTGATAATCATTTTTCAACAATCGGCGTTGTTGGAGAAAATGAATGTTGTGTGAACTTTATGGGAAAAGATATTCTTTCAGATGAAGGTAAGGCTTTTGCGATTGAAATTGGCAATCATATTAGAGCTAAACTTTTGGAATATCAAGAAGAATCTAATTGCCTGTATAATTACGAAGCTACGCCCGCTGAATCAACGTGTTATCGATTTGCGCTGAAAGATAGAAGGGATTATCCCGATATTTTCACACAAGGACAAGGAGAAGATTGCTATTATACAAATAGCTGCCACATTCCAGTAAAAGACATTAAAACAATTAATGATACATTCGCGCATCAGGAGAACCTACAGGTTCAATTTACGGGAGGAACAGTTATTCATTGTTATCTGGAGGGTGCTATTAGTGGAGAACAGGCAAAAACAATCGTTCGGGCAATGAATGAAAAATATAAAGTTCCTTATATGAGTCTTTCTCCAATCTCTCGCTACTGTCCGGATCATGGCTATGTAGTTGAACATGTTGATGTCTGCCCAAAATGCGGGAAAAAACTTTCTAAATATCAGAGGATTACGGGGTATCTTCGCTGTATTGATAACTTTAATAGAGGCAAGAGAGCGGAGTTTGAAGATAGAAAACAGCTATGAGACTCAAGACTTATATTGATGAATCTTTTGAATACTATAGATACCCGGTTTTGTTAATCGCTACAACAACTTGCGATTTTAAATGTTGTGTTGAAAGTGGAATCCCTGTAACGGTGTGTCAAAATGAACCGTGGTTAAACAAGCCGACGTATGAAGTCTCTAATATTACTTTGATTCAAATGTATAATAATAATCCAATTACAAAGGCAATATGTTTTGCGGGATTTGAACCATTCAAACAATTTGAAGAGGTTAAAACATTTATTTCCGAATTTCGAAAAACTAATGAGGACTTAATTATTTTATACACCGGCTATTACAAATCGGAAATCGAAGACAAGATCGTACAACTCCAAAAATTTCCAAACATTATTGTTAAATTTGGACGGTTCAAACCAAATAAACCGCATCATATAGATCCAATTCTCGGCGTGGAATTGGCGTCAACAAATCAATACGCCGAAAAAATTTCATAGTCGAGGAGATTAAATTATGGTAATAGCGAAAGTTAATGATGATGAAGAACTCGTCACGGAAATTAGAGCAGCAATCAAGGATAACGACGGATACTGTTGCTGCGCTATCAAGCGCGTTCCTGAAGTAAAATGTCCCTGCACTAATTTCCGTCAGATGCTAAAAGAGGGGCGTGTTGGGGAGACTTGCCATTGCGGGCTTTACGAAATTGCGGAAGTGCGTTAAAAATAATTAAGAAAAGGAGATATAAATTATGCCAAAATTTTTAACAATTCCGACATGGTATGATAAAAATGGACAATTGAATCAGATGCTGACGGGAGACGCGAGAAGTGCAAACACTGGCCCTAAGAACGTTTCGATTGGGGAGAATTCTTCGGCTGGCGTAGCTAATGGCTCCGGTGGAAGTGTCGTTATTGGATATGGTGCGAGCGGAGAAAACGACGCTGTTGTTGTTGGGGCTCTTTCGTCTGCAAAGACGGGAAGCATTGCCATCGGCCGCTCAATAATCGCTTCCGATGGGGGGATTGGCATTGGAGGAGACGCTTTTGCCGGTCAGATACAATTAGGAAACAAAAGTACGAAATACGATCTGACGGTTGGCGATGGGAATGGAACGGCCAAAATCGGAACTCTTGTTTTGGGAGATGGGGTGTTACCCAATAATATTTCATCAGCGGGTCTTTATTTATGTACGGCGAAGGTGACCGTTGGTGAGAACACTTCATGGGCTTCTGGTCTTATTTGGATTAATCACATGACAGTGAACGCATATGCCGTCAATGGCTCTGTCTCTTTTAACTATAGCGGAAGTAACCATACAATAACCTGCGAAGGGGTAGGGGCTACGTTGGAAAAGTGTTTTAAAATCTTCCAAAAATAAATATACTAAATATTTATAAACAGACATTATGATATTTAGACCGTCATGTACTCGATTGGCGTGATAAGTCATTGCTTTGGTGCACATATTTTTTTAAAAAAGAAATGGAACAGAAATTCCAATCCCTTTATGGGTTGGGTGGCTCGCAAATAAAAAAATATATTCTAAAAGGAGAAAGATTTGAAATGAATAAGAAAAGGTTGAAGATTTCGGTTTATGCGATTATGAAGGATGAGGAGCAATTCTTTGACCGTTGGATCGAGTCAATGTGGGATAATGGAGAGGGGGCAGATGAGATTTGTGTTCTTGATACCGGGTCGAAAGATGGTTGGAAAGAGGCATTATATGCTTCCGCTCGTAAATTCGAGATTTCGACAAATAACCTGATTCTTGATCAAAAGAGATATTCTCCTTGGAGATTTGACACTCCTCGCAATGACAGTATGAAACTGATTTCGGACGATGCTGATATTTGTATTTGCACGGATTTGGATGAGGTCCTGAAACCCGGTTGGGGAACGGAACTTCGACGGGTTGCGGAAGAGAATCTGACAGCGGGTCAGATTTATTACTATTATGCTTGGAGCAGCGATGAAGTGACAGGAGATGCGAAACGGTATTTTTGGTATAACAAGTGTCACCGTCACCCGAAATTCGGAGTTGAATGGAAATACCCTGTTCACGAAACATTAACATATACAGATGAGTATAACGCAATGTTTCCGGACAGCGCGAGAATGACTGATAAGACAATCTGGCTGTGGCATTACCCGGATCAGACGAAGAGTCGCGGAAGTTATCTTGGACTTCTTGAGCTTCGTGCGCAGGAGTCTCCGGATGATATGTATGGACTGTATTACCTCGCCCGCGAATATACTTTCCGTGAAATGTGGGATAAAGCAATTCAATGGGGTTCGTATCTGCTTGCTCGAATCAAGTCAACAGGAAACGATGATATGCTGATGGAGCCTGCGTTGTATGTTCTGCTTGGAGAAAGTTACGATAAAATTGGCGCGAATGATGATTGTGAATTCTGTTATCGAGAATCAATCAAGTTGCACCCGACATACCGCGACGCATATATTCGACTGGCACAGAAACTCGCATACTCCAACCGTCCTGCGGAATGTTTCGAAGTTCTGAAGGAGATGGATGAAAAGTCCGCCAGGGTTCAGGACTGGAGAAATCTGGACTATATGTGGAGAAATTGGAAGGTCGGTCAAATTAAGGCGGATGCATTGATGTGGATGGGCAGATACGCAGAAGCCGCTGTTGAGATGAGATCGGCACTTTATGATATCCAATCAGATGATGATAGGCGCGAAGCACAGCAAGAAGGGTTTTACGGAGACCTGAAATTTTTGCAGGAAGAACTGAAAAAGCGTTTCCCTGATCTTGTAAAAACAGTTGAAATTTAGGAAAATCAGGATGTAATATAAAAAAGAGGGGATTGTACCCCTCTTTTTTGTGCGTTTTAGCAAAATAAATAAAAGTGGGTTTTTATTTTCAAAACCTCTTGACAAAAATGGGCTTTTGTGGTATACTATGCTCAAGGCAGAGACCTGCTAACATCATATTATTGTAAAGGAGTTGGAAAATTTGAAGGCAATTTTACCTGAAAACAAGAACACCGGGTTCAGCCCAAATCGAAAGCATAGAAGAGATATGCTTCAAACGTTAAATCGAAAGGCGAAGCGTCCGCTGACCAAAGATGAGTTCGAGCAGTTTTTGATGGTTCAGAGACTCCGCCACGGAGACGTGCGAGATGAAGACATTCGCAAGATGGCAGCTGGTGGCGTTGCACATTACGACAATCCAGATAAGTTTCCGAACGGAATTGAGGTCCGGCTGAATTATGCAGAGATTTCGCAAAGAAAGCGGGAGGACTTCCGAGAAGAGTATTGGCAGTGGATCGAAGAGCATAAAGATGACGTGTTCCATCTTGATCGTGAGGAAAACGCAAGCTCGCTTGTTTGTCTCGCGGAAGATGAAAGATATCGCGAGATGGACGGAGAAAGGGTTCGGATTCCGAGATGGGAGTTTGACTTGTTTGCGGACCTGCTCGTAAAAAACGATGAAGGGGAATTCGTGTCTCCGTGGGATATTCCTGATAGTACAGAAGATTTTGTGTCGGCTGAGGAATTGACGAAGCAGCCTGATGACAACAAGGAGGAAGTTGGAAATGTCGATGATTGAGTATAATAAGATTGAAACTGTTTATCGCCGAGACGAAAAGACGAAAAAGCTCGTTATCGGAGAATTTACTAATCCAACGATTGAGTTTTGTAAAGATCTCCCATGGGCTTTTACGGAGAAGGTCGATGGAACGAATGTTAGGATTTTTTGGGACGGGCACGCCGTAACGTTTGGAGGTCGCACAGATAAGGCACAGATGCCGATGGTTCTTATCAACCGGCTGAATGAGCTTTTTGGCGGCGAAGCAAACGCACAGTTGTTTGAGCAGAAGTTTGGCGAAACAGAAGTGATTCTTTTTGGAGAGGGATATGGCCCGAAGATTCAGAACGGCGGTGACTATCGTAATGATGTAGATTTTATTCTGTTCGATGTGATGATTGCTGGTAATTATCAGTCTCGTTCATCGGTTGAAGATATTGCACAATATTTTGGGATTGATATCGTTCCGATCGTTCTTGAGGGAGCAATTGCAGAAGGAGTAGATTACGTGCTTCACAACCGAAAGAGCTTAATTGCAAAAAATGGAGCATTGATTGAGGGTTTGGTTGGAAGACCGAAAATTGAGCTTCGCGACAGAGTTGGCAAGAGACTAATTTGTAAAATCAAGTTCAAGGATTTTGAGTAAAAATTTTTTTTGAAAACCCCTTGACAAAAGATATTGAATGTGTTATACTACTATTGCGGGGGAGAAACCACGCGAAATAAACGAAAATTTTAATTAATGAAATGGAGATTTTAACAATGGCAGCAACATTTGAATTCGTAGGAAAACTGAAGAAAATCGAAAAAGAAACTGAGAAATTCAAAGCATTTGACGAAAAGCGTTATGATTCTGGTTGGACCAATCAGACTTTCAAGTTCAACGCAGTCAACGACAACAACTCACACATTATGCAGGTTCGGGCCGGATTCTGGAGCAAGACAGACGGGTCTGTTGACGTAAGTAAGATGAAGATTTATACGCAGTCGAAGGCAGACGGTGGCGCAAAGAGTCAGCAGATGGAAGTGGCGTTTGCAGACAGAACAAATCCCGAGGTTCTTTCTCGAGTAGCATATTTCCGCAAATTCGGCATCAACCTTAATGCGCCCGGGGAAGCGAAGGATTCTTCGAAAGACCACGAGTTTGTTTTTGAAGGCGATTTTATGACCGCGCTCCGTAAGTTGATGGACAATCCGAAGTTTATGGAGCGTCGAGTAAAGATTAAGGGAACGATGGACATTCAGCATGGAGAAAGTACTGGCGTGTTTTACCGTACATTTGTTCCATCTCGTATCTGGTTTGCTTCTGACGACGAGAAAGATATGATGAGACTCTCTCTCGCTCTGGTTTATGGTCCCGACGCAATTGACGATGGTGATGATGGCGTTCTTCGCGTAAACTGCCATCACAGATACTATGATATGAATTATCGCAAGGATGCTTGCAAAGGTCAGGCGACTTGTCCCATTCAGTTTGTCGTGAGGGATTCAAAGATTTTCGATCTTGTGCGTCGCAGATTTACTAATTTCCCTGATGAATGCACCTTTGCGAAAGCGGATGTGGTGCTCGACGTAATCAACAGAACAGAAATGATGTCTATAACATATGATGACCTTTCCGACGAAGCAAAAGAGAATATTGATTTCGGTCTTTCTACTCTTGAAGATGAGATTCGTCTTGCGGGTGGGACGGTGTTTGGAGATCGTGTGACGGAGCTTCGCTTCGCAAGCTCGAGAAATATTCAAGGAACTGCGTATGAGGCGGAAGACCTGCTCCCCCCGAGGCACGACGGAGCGGATGACGTGGGCGCAGAAGAGGTTGATGAAGTCGACGAGACGAAGAGCGGTCTTTCGGTAGATAAGAAGGCTGACGATGAAGACTTCGATCTGTTCGGAGATCTTTAATTTGGAAATAGATAAGGGAGGAGATAAATAATTATGGCAAGACGCGGAAGAATTTGTGAAATGAAAAGAAAATTTGAAGATTACGATTATGTAATTCTCGGTGTTGGAGGAGTTGGTAAGACAACGCTCGCCCACGAAGTTGGTAAGAAAGTATCTGGAAGCAACGAAGGTACCTTCATTCTTACTTGCGGTGCAGAAAATGAACCGATGCATATCGATGGAGCATTTGGGGAAACGGAGAAAACCTTTGAGGAGCTGGTTGAGTGCGTAAAGTATTTGTGCGAACATAGAGACGAGTATCCTCATACAAGGTTTGTCGCCATCGATTCGCTCGACGAGCTTGTAAGAATTACCTGTGATTATGTCGTTCGTGAGTGGAATAGATTGTGCGATAAGGCAAATAGACCGGAAGATAAGTGTAAGAGTATTGCCCAGTCTTATAAGGGCTTCCAAAAGGGTGAGGATAGAGCAGTAGATCTAATTATTAAGCAGATTGTAAAACTGAAAGACGCTGGATATCATCTTCTTTATATTGGCCATACGAAGGTAAAGAGCTCCACCGATGTTATGCAGGACAACACTAAATTTGATCAGCTCACGTGTAGCGTTCAGCCGAAGTTTTATAATGCAATCAAAGATAAGGCAAACCTCGCCGTGATGTGTTATTTTGAGAATGAGATTGTTGGTGTTAAGGAAGAAAAGAACCCGTTTAATAAAAAGATGGAGAAGAAGGGGACTCTCGTAAATAAGAAGAGAGTTATGCTTTTCACCGACGATTCCAACACCGTCGATACGAAGACGCATTTTGAATATATTGTTAACAAGGCAGATATGAGCGCCGACAATCTCATTAAGGCGGTTGAGGATGCGATTGCCGCAAAACTTGCCGCTCCTGTTGGGGCGCATAAGTCGCCTGAAATGGTCGAAATGGCAATGCCTGCGTCCGAGCCTTCTTCCGATGAAGACCTCGACTCAACAGCCGATACCTCTGGCGTTGACGACCTTGACCCAGACACTTCCAACGTTGATCTCGATATGGACGATGCGGACACCGCTCCGACCATCGACAACCTTCGCACGGAGATTCAGGGAAAGCTTCGCACAGCAAGCACAGAGTTGAAGAAGAAGGTAAGAGAAATTCTGATCACCGAAGCGGCAGACCCGGAGAAGATTAAACTGGCAGATGCGACGGTTGAAACGCTGAACAAGATTCTTGCGATCTTGGATTAAAAGGAAATTGTTGTGAAATTCATTATTTCGCGCACGAGCGAGTGGGGTGACTCCTCGCCGTGCGCAGAGGCGAAGGAAGAGACAATCTGGATTACGGAAGATAATAAGTGTTCAAGTTTTGAAGAACATGATAGAATATATTCAAACAGAACACCTTGGCTATCTGTCGGCAAAAATCATAGGATTTCGTCAAATGGGCACATTCAGAGAGATGTTGAGCAGACAGAATGGGTAGTAGATATTAATTCGATAGAAGATTTGTTGGAATTGTCTAAAAAATATGGAGAGCTAATAATAAGCACTCAGCTTTGTCCCCCGGTATGTGCCGTCTGTCGATGAATGGCGGAATTGCGGTAAAGACTTCTGGTGGGTATAAGACTTATAATACGAAGACTGGTCGTCTGACTAACTGCTCTAACTTCGTGTTCAATATCGGAGAGGATTTCTTTTTCGTAATCCCGACTAACAGTGTTAAGCCGGGCGACATTATTCTGATTGGCGGAAAGCCGAAGTGCGTTGTCTCCGCAGAAGATAATAAGCTGACCGTAATTAATTACGAGGATAGCACCATCGATACTGTTCTTCCGGAGCGTCACGTATTTATGGGTAATACTTATTTTTACGGGAAGATTGTATCGATGCTTGGCAACAGCTTCTTTGGCAAGGGCAAGGATGGTATTAATCAGATGATGAAATATATGATGATGTCTGAAATGTGTAAAGGAACTGCGACCTCTGGCGCAAGCGGACTTAATTCGATGCTTCCTTTGATGATGCTTAGCGGCGGGTCAATGTCCGATATGTTTGATGGAATGTTTGATTTCGGCGATGTGATCAGTGATAAGGTTGATGATGTAGCCGATGAAATAGAGGGTAAGGAGTAAAATAAATGGGATGCGGAAGTTGGACCACTAAGAGTTTCACAGATTATGCTACGTTGCGTTGTATATCTGTTGACGCTATGACAGGAATTATTACTGATGATTGTTCCGTTCAGGATCTTTATAAACAGAAAACGCTTGATGCCGATTTGGCTCCATACAATGCAATGCGTTTATGTTGTGACACAGACGAACATCCGATAACAGTCCCCGTTATTCTTGCCCTGGACGTTACAGGTTCTATGGGAAAACCGCCGAACAAATCGCCAAGAAGCTCAATGTCGTTATGACACAACTTTTCGGCGAAATAAAGGATATTGAGTTTATGACGATGGGGATCGGGGATCTTGCTTACGATAAATATCCAATTCAGGCGACGCAGTTCGAGTCTGATATTCGAATCGCTGAACAGCTTAGTAAGATTTATTTTGAATTTGGTGGAGGCCCCAATGAATATGAGTCATATACTGCTGCTTGGTATTTTGGTCTTCATAATACGCAATTGGATTGCTGGAAGCGCGGGAAGAAGGGCGTTATTATAACTATCGGTGATGAATTTGTCAATCCAGCTCTTTCGCATAAACAATTAAATGCTATTCTTGGTAGTTCAGAGCAATCCGATGTCGAAACAAAGAGTCTTTATAAAGAAGTGACAAAGAAGTTTGAAGTTTATCACATTGATATTTCACACCGTATGAGATATGTAGAAAAGGAACTTCATAAATCGTGGGCTATTCTTGGCAATCATTATATTCGATCTGATTTGAATGGAGCCACCGATAGTATTATCGAAGTAATTAAACGGGCAACAGGCGACATCGGCACAAATTCTGTTAAGACCGGGGAAGACGGAATTAGCTGGTAGTGTATAGGAGATAAGAAATGCTGGAAAACGTTAAGGTTGTGATTGGTTCAAATTTTGGCGATGAGGGGAAGGGGCTTGTAACAAATTATTTTTGTGAACGAGCCCATGCAGAAGAGAAGAAATGTGTAAACATTCTAACGAATGGTGGTTCTCAAAGAGCTCATACAGTCGAATTCCCAGATGGCAAACGACATGTCTTCCAGCATTTTGGTTCTGGAACTTTTACGAAAGCTACCACTTTTCTTTCTGGATTTTTCATTGTTAATCCGATAACATTTCGGACAGAGTATCAAGCGCTTTTGAAACTTGGAGAACACCCAGCGGCAATATGTGACCCGCATTGTAGATTTTCTACTCCGTGGGATATGATTGTTAATCAAATTGTTGAAGCGAGTCGTGAGGATAGAAAGCATGGTTCTTGTGGAATGGGGATTTGGGAAACAATCGATCGATATGGAACGAAAAACGGTATTGCAATTGTAGATATTGCTCATTTGAGTCGTGAATCAAGGAAATTATATTTAAAGGGTCTTCGAGATAATTATTTTAAAAATAGATTGGAAAGATATGGGATTAGAGAGATTCCGGATGAATGGTCTGAAATTTGGAACTCTCCGGTCTTGCTTGAAAATTTTCTGAACGATTTAGAATATTTCTTTCAAAATGTTCAACTGGAATATTCAACAGTAATCAAAAAGTTCGATGCTGCGGTTTTTGAGAATGGGCAAGGTCTTTTGTTAAGTAATCCGATGTATGGAGATAATACGACTCCTTCTAATACCGGAGCGGCATATGGGACATCTATTCTTTACGAACTTGGATTAGAAAATGTAAATACGGAATTGTGCTATGTTTCACGAACATATATGACTCGTCACGGAGCAGGAAATTTCATTACAGAAAGCAAAAGTTCGACGTTTAACGGCCTTGTTGATAAAACTAATATTTCAAATCCATTTCAGGGGTCTTTGAGGTATGGAGATTTGAATACGAAGGGTTTGTTTGAGCGAGTGCGAGCAGACAGTGAAGAGGCTTCAAGAAAGTTGCATAATGTTAAAACGTCTGTTATCTTTACGCACACTAATGAATTGGGAATTGATTTGAATGGAATAAAATGTTTTGGAATTGATACCATTTATGGCTCTGATTCTCCCTTTTCGGATTCAATTAAAATGATTTAAAAACTTTCAAAACCCTCTTGACAACGAGAGGGTTTTGTGTTATACTTATGATAGAAACTGAAAGGAGAATTGATTTATGTTGAATATTGGTTACTTAACTTCTGACACAACAGATTCTGGGGACGAGAGATACACCCCATTTTATGCCGTAACACCAATCGTTAAGCACTTGAAAAATAGCGGGTATAAAACTGTTTGGTGCCCGTTTGACGAGGAGTGGAGTGCATATGTAAGAATGCTCAGAGAAGAGGGATTTAAGGTTATTCGGAGTTCAATTTCTGATGGAAAAGATTTTTTCCAGTATGAGCCCGATGAACAGTATGATGTTATTATTAGCAATCCTCCGTTTTCAAAAAAGTGTGAAGTTCTTCACCGTCTTGATGAACTCGGCAAGCCTTTCGCAATTCTTCTTCCGATTGGAAGCCTTCAAGGGAAGTCGCAGTTTGATGTTTTCAAGAACGGGATTCAGCTCTTGAGTTTTGATCGCAGAATCGATTTTTACACCCCGGAAAATATAAATACGACCGTCCAGCGCCCTCCGTTTGCATCTGCGTATTTTTGCCGAGATTTCTTGCCGAGAGACTTGATTGTAGAGCGGTTGGATAAATATGATAGACCCCTAATAGAGGATGGTGCGAGTGGATGTTAATTGAGTGTTTTTGCGGTTGCCGAAACAAAATCGAGCAGTCTTGCGCGTATAAAATTGTTCTCGGCGGAACTCGCAAGGTTTACTTTTTGAATGAACAACATTATCACCATTGGCAGGACAAAAATTCGGCAAAATCCAATAAGATTGACGAAAAAGAATTCGCTCCGATTTATGATGCCGTGCTGGACATTTGCGGAGGAAAATTCACAGGAAGAACCATCGTTTGGAAAGAATATCTGACTTGGAAAGAAGTTGTTGATGGAAACGGTAACAAAGTCAAGTGGTATTTGACGGAGAATAAACGCCCGTTGTCGGATGCATTGAAGAAAAAACATTTTGAGAGCGACTTCGGTATGATTAAATATTTGAGCGCGATTGTCAGAAATAATGTGGCGCAGTATCGGTCAAATGAGTATATGAGCTTGCCGCTGAAGGAGTCTGAATCACAGGTGAAAGAAAATACTGCGGTAATTCCGAATAGCAAACGAAGAAAGCCGCTAGCAGAATTGGAGGACGAAGCGTAATTATGTGTCAGAAAGAGCAATTCGTAACAGGGGTAATAGAGCAATACCCGGAAGAGCTTCTTGAAAACAGATTAACAATCGAAGGAAATTTACTTGCGTGCCTTTACGCAGATGTCACGCTTTACGACGATATCCGCTCCAATATAAATGTTGAATCTTTTCTCTCTCGCCATGGCAAACTTCTTTTTGGTGTTGTTAAATATCTGCGAGAGAAAAAGTTTAACGTAATTGACGAAGTAACGGTTCTCTCCAATTGCACAGAAGAAGTTCTTGATCGCTTGCAGAGCATTGGCGGCTGGAAAACAATTCAAAAACTTGCTTCCACTGTTGATCTGAGGAACTGGGACGCAGTCCTTGATGAGTTTAACAAAAGCAACATTATTCTGAAGCTCCACAAGAATGGTTTTAACCTCCTCGAAGAAGTAACTCTCGACAATGGGAAGAAGATTAAACCGCTAAAGTTGTTCGAAAAGTTTAGCGCGAACAATGTTACAGAATGGTACGAAGAGAGGATTGCTAATATTTCGATTAACAACAGCGCTTCGTCGATGAAAATTATTGATGAAGGCGAGGCGTTGTTCGGCGGAGACTTTCTGAAGAATTTGAAGGAGGACGGGGACGACGGAGTCTCTCTTGCAAAGGCTGGACTGAATTTTGAAGGAAAGGAAATTAAGATGTTCCCTTTTCTGACTCGTCAGATTTCTGGGCTTCATAGAGGAACGACTAACGCACTTGCCTCTCACTCCGGTTGCGGTAAAACAAACTTGATGATGAACATTGTTTTTACTCTTCTCGCGCAAGGGCTAAAAGGTGTATTTATTAGCAACGAGATGTCTTCTAAAGAGCTGAAGATAATCATTATGATGATTGTGTTGACGCAATATAGAAATTATTGGAAGATTACAAAAAAGAAATTGAGAAACGCCGATTTGACAGATGAAGATAAGGAAGAGGTACAGCTTGCATTAAAATGGTGGGATGAAGGTATCGGAAAGAATCTGAAAATTGTTACAATGAGTGATGCTGATTCCGCACTGACGCACGATATTATTAAAAAAGAAGCACTTCGTAATGGAATTGATTTTTTCGTAGTTGATACATTTAAAATGACTCTTGAAGACGGAAACAATTCCGGATTCTGGATTGATCTTATTAAAGATTCTCGCGATATGGATTCTCTTGCTAAAAAATACAATTTGATTGGTCTTTATACAATTCAGCTCGTAGCAAATAGCATTGGTAATTTGTTTTTGGATGCCTCTGCGCTTTCCGGCAGCAAGGCCATTAAGGAAACATGTTCGACCATGATCTTCATGCGTAAGGCCCTTATGAGTTTGGAATTAGAGGCCGGAGGGCCATATGATTTTAAGCCATTTCGTTCGATTCAGCAACCGGACGGTTCATGGAAGGATGAACCATATGAATTAAAGGACGAAGAGAAAAAATGTGTTTATCGTGTTTTAACCATTGATAAAAATAGATATGGAGCAGATAGCGGAGACAATGGTGTGGCATATCTTTACAAGTATACCGGAGATTTTTGTAAATGGGGCGAGACTTGTAAAGTAAAACCTTCGAGAAAACGTGTGGGACAAGACGTAAAGCAATGAGAATTAAATGGACAGATGAATCGGTTAAAAATTGGATAGATAACAATGTTGCAAAAGACTTATTTGTTGGAATGGAAAGGGTGGTTTTCGATAACGGAACAAGAAAACAGATGAGAGCAAGAGTTTTTGCAAAATGTATAAAATGTGGGACTATTTTTAAAAAAGATTGGGACGAATATAGAAGAAAGAAAATATTTTTATGTAAAAATTGTTCTCTTGAACTTTTGCATCTTCCGAAGACACGAACCGATGATTATATCTCTAATTTTGTTAAGGAAAATTCTTCTGCTGAATTAATCAAAATCGAAAGGCACAAATCAAAACCGCCACTATTAACTTTAAAATGTTCATCTTGTGGTGAAATATATAAACAAAATTTTACAGATTTTAGTAGAGAAGACGGTTGCAGGGTCTGTCCATCGTGTACGAACAAGATTCGTAGAGAAACATGGGATAAGATACGAGCAGAACAAAACAATCTATTGGAAAAATGCCCACAAATCTTAACTATTTGGAGCAATAAGAATTCAAAAGGGCCAGAATTATATTCTTATCAAAGTCAGAGAGATACATATTTTATATGTAATAAATGCGGCAATGAATGGGTTGCAAAAATTGCATCCGTAGCCAAAGCTTTGAATAATGGATGTAGCGGATGTGGAAAATGCTTAAGGAAGAAAGCATATACAGAGCAGAATTTTCTTGAGGATCTTAATAAGTTAAATCCGACAATAGAACTTCTGGGACCATATATTAATCTTACAACCAACACATCTTTTAGGTGTAAAGTTTGCAGAAATGTTTGGAAAGCCCCTCCAAATAGACTTGTCCCCCAGAGTCCTAACACAAAACCCACTGGCTGCCCTGTGTGTTCTCGTAAAGTAATTGGTCCTCCTCCGGAGTATTTAAACAGCATTTGGTCAAATAATCGTTATCGAGAAGAATGGGCCCCATATTTCGACGAGGAATTTATGAAAACCCACACGGTTCAATGTGATCAATATGTTAAGATAAAGTGTCCAGATTGTGGGAAAATAAAAAGAACGAAAATTTCTAATTTAGCCCATCGTGGTTTTCGCTGTAGTTGCAATCGTAAAACAAGCTATCCAAATAAATTTGTCTATTCAGTTTTAGACCAACTTGGTATAGAATATGAGTCAGAATATAATCGAGAGTGGAGTAAGATGATGAGATACGATGTCGCAATCCCATCCCTATCTCTTATCATTGAAAATCACGGTATTCAACATTATAAAGATGGAATATTTACTAATAGAACCCTTGAAGAAAACCAAGAAACAGACAGAGTTAAAAAAGATCTTGCTATTTCTAACGGATTTGTCAATTATGTCGTATTAGACTGTCGAAAGGCAGAAGCGGGTTGGATTAAGAAGTCTATTATGGAAAGTGAACTACCAAAATTATTAAAATTCTTTGAATCGGATGTTAATTGGGATAAGGCGGACGCATTTGCTTGCGGCAACACTGTTCGAGAAATATGCGAAAATTGGGAGATTGATTTTGATATAGAAAGAGTTTCCAAATTTTTCCATATATCGAAAGGTACAACCCAAGATTATCTTCTTGTTGGTCGCAAGTATAATTGGTGTTCATACGACTCGAAATGGCATTTCCGACCAGTATTTTCCACGGAATTAAATCGACGGTTCGGAGCAATGTATACCGCGTCAACAAAATATGACGTTAAGTGTTCCGACATTCTATGTTGCTGTGAAGGCAAGAAAGAATCAGCGGGATTCGATCCGCAAACAGGACTTCCGCTAACTTGGAGATATGCAGACGATTATATCGCAAACATAAACGCATCGGGCAAGACACAAACGCAAGATAAGGAGAAAATAAAATGATTATTATTGGATTTCCCGGAATTGGTAAAAGTAGCGTAACTCGCGCATACGAAGGCGACACCAACACAACCGGTTATATCGACCTTGAAAGTAGCAACTTTGTTAAAGACAATAATTGGGTGAAAGAATATTGCGATCTTGCCATTGACCTTGATTTACAGGGATATAATGTTTTTGTTTCGTCTCACAAGAATGTGCGAGAATATTTGGTGGATAAGCAAGATATTTTCCCGGATGTTATAGAAGTATTTCCATTAAAGGAATTAAAAACAGATTGGTTAAAAAGGCTCGAATCTCGTTATATGAAGTGCAAAACCGCCAAAAATGAAAGAGTTCTCAATTATATGCGAAACAATTTTGATACTGCGGTCGACGAAATGGAGCGCGATGCAATTATTCACAAGGTCCGAATCACCAAGGAAAATATGAACGATTTGAAGAAGGCAATGTCGGACTATTGGAATAATCGGAATGAGTGGCGTATTAAATATTTAAATAAGTGGGATATAAAGTAATTGAAAACATAATTTTATTTGGAGGATATTGTGATGACAATGATGACAAAACAACAATTCAAAGAACTAATGAAGGAATTTCCAAATGGTGGAATCCCGTTTCTCGATGGAGATTACGCAGACGGAAACAGCGTTCTTGTTACTGATGGTGATTTCGGGGCGACTTGTCTTGTTCCGACAGTAGATGGTGATGTTTTTGATTTCGATTGGAATATTGAAGAGTACGGTGACGATGATGAGTTCTATGTTCTTGATTATGCAGACATTCTTCAAATTATTCAAACTCTAACGAAAGGACTTCGGATTCAACTTCATCCGTGGTGGGAGAAATGAAACTTTGGATTGATGATATAAATCCGTCTCCTCCTGGATATTATTGCTGCCGCTCGGTTGACAATGCAAAAGAAATTATTAACAAATATAGCAATCGCATAGATTATGATAATAATCTTGTTGATGAAATAGAACTTATAGATGTTTTGGACGATACGGGAGGTTATATCGGAATTGGCGGAGATCTATTGATAATTCTTGATTGGCTCAAAGAAACAGGGAAAAATTATCCAATTAGAATTCATTCAGTGGGAGGATTGATAAATGAAGATTTGTAATAAAACCGGCAATGGTATTTGTCTTAATTGCCCAAAATTACTTCCTAATAGCCATGGTGATGTTTGTCGAAAAGATGCTGAGATGTTGTTGGATTGTCTCAAAGAAATTATTAACACCGATTGGACTGACGAGCAAAACAGATTTTTACAGATTTTGGCATTATACAAGACGACAAACGGTGATTTCACAAATTAAATTTTTCAAAACCTCTTGACAAACAAAAGGTTTTGTGTTATACTATCCATAGAAACAAAATCCCGATTTTATTTACAAAGGAGAATAAAGAAATGAAAGAAATTAAGTTAACGATTGACGGTAAAGAAGTCCAGCTGAGCGAAGAGCAGTTGAAAATGCTGGGAATTGAAGCAAGAAAGAATCCGTTTGACAGAACAAGCAGTCTTTGCAAAGAATATTTCTATGTAGACCCCTTTGGTGACATCGGTTCTTCTATCGAGGAATATTCTGGTGTGTGGAAAGAGTTATGGGACGCTACAAACTATTTCAACGATAGGCGATTCGCCGAACAGGTCGCTCTTCATCAGCTACTGTATCGCAAGCTACTGAAGTTTGTGTGCGACAATGGGTACGAGGATACAGCGAAGTGGGATGGAGAGAATCCACATTGGTGTATTGATTACGATAACAACCGTAAGAAATTTGATATAACATGGCAAGACCTTGTACAATATTCGCATGTTTACTTTTCAACAAGAGAGGGCGCAGAACGTGCAATCAAAGAAGTGGTTGAACCTTTCGTGAAGGAACATCCTGAATTTGTGTGGTGAAAGGAGAGGTAATTATGAATAAAACAACTGTAATGAAAAAAGACGAACTTTATAAAATTATGAATAAGACCCTTGATCCGAAACAACTTGCCCTCGAACAGGCGCAAGCATACAAAAATTATATTTGCAGCAAGCTTAGCGATCTTATAGCGGAAATAGCGGACGTAGATGAAAATACAGATGTAGAAAAGTTTGCGAAAAAATATTGTTTTGATAGTCCGTCTGGAGATTATATGGGTTCAGATAATTCTGTAATTGATTTCGGATATAGAGACTATGCAGATATTGTTGAAGCGTTGATTGAAATTGTGTTGCTGTATAGATATGCAAAGGGATTGCAACAGCAATAAATAGCTACTTTTATTAACAAGGAGCAATTATGGAAGACGAAGTAATTTACGCCAGAGATATTGATGATTGTTCGGTTTGTCCTTTATATGAGAAAGATTGTCCGGGTGGATGGACCTCGAGCGGAAGTGGAACACCTATAGAGCCGCCCTGTACAAGTTGGAATGGTGATGAAGAAATTCATGAGGGCATGTATGATCGAAATTATCGAGATTATGAATATGCTGAGGTATCTTATAAAGAAAAACAGGCTCGTGAACAGAAAGCGCGGGAAAGACAACGTAAAGAATATCTCGAAAGACGTATTGCTGAATATTCCAATTATGGGAATGTGAAGATAAAATCCATAAGACCTCTCGACAAATGGTATTGTCCTCGATGCCATAATTGGTTCTATCCAAACGGGTGTGCGTCTCCGTACTGCGATAGAGATGGAATTGAAACTTCAATATGTCCGATTTGTAACACAAGACTTGCTCATAGTTACGAATTGGATTAATTAACCATTTAGAAAGGAAACCACGATGCTCACAGATGTTAAACAAATGTTAATAGAAAACCCAGAGCACATCGTGGAATTGCTCGAAAGGTTTGAGTTCTGCCATATCCATCTCAAACGAACCGAAATTCGGTTTGCTCGTAACGAAGAAGGTGGTCAGAACATCTCAATTCGGCTCGAAGATAATCCTTCAATTTATGTTAAAGATTTCGTAACAAATGAGAACGGCGACATTATCGCGTATATAATGAAAAGTCGTTCTGTGAAGTTTGTCGAAGTCTTGTCGGAAATCAAGAGCGTTCTCGGGCTTGGAGACGATTGGGAGCCTCCAAAGCGCGATATGCTGTTCGGTGGACTTTATGACCGAATTGGAGAGGATAGACATATTGAGATTGCGACATATCCCGAATCGATTATGGACCAATATGTCGATAAGGGAAATCGGCGCTGGCTCGACGACAACATTTCACTTGCGGTTCAGCACGAGTTCGGGGTCAGATTTGACCCGATAGAAGACCTGATTGTGTTTCCGTGGAGGTCGCCCGTCGGAGGAGAGATTATCGCAGTAAAAGCTCGCGTTAATCACCCATTGGAAGACGGTCAACAGAAATATTGGTATGTTTATAAGGGCGCAGTCAATAATTTTCTTTATGGTATTACGGAGAATTATAGCGGACTGTTTGGAAACGAGATTTGTGTTGTCGAAAGCGAAAAAGCTGTCCAGCAACTGGCGACAATGGGATATCGAAACGCGGTCGCACTCGGGTCAAGCAATTTGTCAGAGGAGCAGGCTCGGCTGATTATGACACTTTCTCCAACTTCCGTTGTGTTTTTGCTGGACGAAGGACTGGAAAAGGAACACACAATGAAAAATGTGGAAACATTGCGTCAGTATTGTGTGTTAAGAGATTTGCCGATTCGTTGGTGGGATTGGACAAAAAGTTCTGTGGTCGATGGGAGCGGGAAAAACAGTCCGACCGATTTGGGGAAAGAGAAGTTTGATAAGATTATGAGAGAAGAATTGGAGGGAATATGAGTAAGGGTCCAAAAATTCGTGACATAGACTATTATGAAGATTTGACGGGGCAAACGATTGGCCGCCTGACAATTGTTTCATTGGACAAAGATTCTCTAAAACGTCGTTGGAAGTGCGTTTGCTCCTGCGGGAACACCGTTACCAAAACCGTTGCGTATTTTCGGCACAGTCCTACTCCCTCTTGTGGGTGCGTTGGAAAAGAAAAAATACAACAACAGGGATGGGAAAATAAAAAGAAAAATGTTTGGGATGAAAACATTTATTCTGATAACAATGGATATTACCGTGTGGGATATACTTCAAATACCAATCAACCATTTTATGTTGATGCCGAAGATTTCGACAAAGTGAGGGATTTTACTTGGTACGAGCACCATCCTGCCAAACATTCGCCAAACTTTAAAACGTTGATAGCTAATATCGGTTATCGCGTTCAAAAGATGCACATATTTTTAGGGTTTGAGTATTGTGATCACGTTGATCGCAACGAGTTTAATAATAGGAAATACAATTTAAGAAAAGCATCACAAAAGGATAACACCAGAAATAGTTCACTCGGAATCAATAATAACACGGGCTTTATAGGCGTCAATAGGTTTGGCAAAAATGGAGAAAAATGGAGAGCGAGAATTATGGTTGATCGAAAAGAAATCAGTCTTGGTTGTTTTGATGATATTGAAGACGCAATTAAAGCGCGACTTAAAGGCGAGCTGAAATATTTTGGGCCAGAATTTTCCCCGCAGAGACATTTATTTGAACAATACGGAATAGAGGTTCTAAATAATGAAAAATAATTATACCTGTTACCATCTTCATAGCGAATTGAGTCTTTTGGATTCCTGTACAAAATATCAGCTATATGTTGACAAGGCAAAGGAACTTGGGCAATCGGCAATTTGTTTTACAGAGCACGGAAATTGTTATCAGTGGATCGAAAAGAAAGGATATTGTGAGAAAAACGGCATAAAATATCTCCATGGAATTGAAATTTATTTAACACAGCAACTTGAACCAAAAGTAAGGGATAATTATCATACCATTTTGATCGCAAGGGACTACGATGGCGTTAAGGAGATAAACTCTCTCTTTAGCCTTTCAAGTGAAGAAGATCATCTCTATTACAAACGTCGAATTTCTTTTGACGAGTTTAGGAAAATTTCTTCACACGTTATTAAAATTAGCGCCTGTCTTGCTTCTCCGTTAAATAAGTTGCGAGACGAATCACTAATTCCGTTTTATGACTATTTGGAAATACAACCGCATATTAACAGCGAAGAACAGAAGGAATATAATCTGTGGCTGTATCAAATGTCGAAAAAATATAATAAGCCACTAATTGCCGGCACCGATACACATAGTATTAGCCCATATAAGGCAGAGTGTCGCTCAATTCTTCAGGTCGCCAAAAAAATCGAGTTTTCAAACGAAGACGAGTTTGATTTGACATATAAAACATATGACGAACTATGCGAGATGTTTAAGCAACAGGGAGTTCTTCCAGAAGATGTGTATCTAAAAGCGATTGAAAATACCAATATTATGGCCGACTCCGTATCGGAATTTGAGCTTGATAAAAGTTTTAAATATGCGAAGTGTTACGACGATGATGAGGCGGAATTAAAGCGTCGGTGCAATGAGAGGTATAACGACAAGGTTCGCCGTGGAGTTATTAAGCCGTCTCGACAATATATCGATAGCGTTCGCGAAGAACTTCGAGTATTTAAGAAAATCGGCATGATGGGATTTATGCTCTTTATGTCCGACCTTGTTACTTGGTGTTGGGGAAATGGTATTCCGATTGGGCCTTGTCGCGGGAGCGTCGGAGGATCAGAAATCGCATATCTAATTGACATCATTGATGTTGATCCGGTCGTTTGGCACACGGTATTTTCTCGTTTTGCAAACGAAAGCCGCACTGAACTGGGCGATATTGATATAGATATTGCTCCAGACCAGCGAGATCTTGTCTATAAGCACATTATTGACACGTACGGTGCAGATTACACGGGGCACATTCTTGCAATTGGCACAATTTCTGATAAAGGTACAATTGACGAAATTGGTCGCGCTCTTGCGACCAAGTGGGAAAAAGCGCATCAAGACAAAGAAAACAACCCGTATTCCCTGGATCGTATTGCGGAAATTAAAGTGGAATACGAAAACGATCCGGATGGGGCTAAAAAGAAACATCCAGACCTGTTCTATTATTTTGACGGATTATTGAACACGGCAATTTCTCAATCGGTTCATCCGGCCGGAATTATTGTTAGCCCGATTACACTTCAAGATAATTACGGTATGTTTTGGTCTTCGGATGGAAAACGCATTCTTCAAATCGATATGGAGAATTGCCACGAAGTAAACCTAAACAAATACGACCTTCTTGCGTTAAAAAACATAGAGGTTATTAGAGATACTTGCACGCTGGCGAATATTCCATACCCGAAATCGTATACAATTAATTGGAGAGACAATGCAGTATGGGACGACATGATCACCTCTCCAGCCGGAGTTTTTCAGTTCGAAGGCGATTATGCTTTTAAGATGTTAAAGGCATTTAAGCCCCACGAAATAAACGATATGTCAAAGGTGAATGCGTCTCTTCGCCCGAGTGGAGCATCATATAGAGATAGGCTCTTGGCAAGAGAGTTTAATCACAACCCATCAAAAATTATTGACGATTTGCTTTCCGACACATATGGGCATCTTGTTTATCAGGAACAGGTAATTGCATTTTTGCAACAAATTTGTGGTCTTTCTGGAAGTGAAGCAGACAACATCCGTCGCGCGATTGGACGCAAGCAAAAAGACAGACTGGACGCGGCAATGCCGAGCATTCTTGAGGGGTATTGTTCTAAGTCGGATAAACCAAGAGATGTTGCTGAAGAAGAAGCGAAAAAATTCCTGCAAATTATTGAAGATGCATCCTCCTATATGTTTGGTTTCAATCATTCCACAGGGTATAGTATGGTTGGTTATATGTGCGCAATGTTACGATATTATTATCCGTATGAATTTATTGCAGCGTATCTCAACAATGCTTCTAATGAAGACGATATTCGGATGGGAACCGATCTTGCGATGTCGAAAGGAATTAAAATCCTTCCGCCGAAGTTTGGTTATGCGAAGGATGTTTATTTTCCTGATAAAGAAAGCGGAGCTATCTACAAAGGAATTGCTTCAATCAAATATATGTCTGCAGATGTTGCAAATAAACTTTACGATCTTGCTCACGCTCAAAAGTTCGACTCATTTATTGATCTTCTGCGAATTTTTCCCGGAGACAGTCGGCAGCTCGAAATTCTTATTAAACTCAATTATTTCTCACAATTTGCACCTATCGGAAAACTTATGAACATTGTCGAGCTCTATAACAAGTTTGGGACCCGTAAGACACTCAAAGAATCCGATGTTTTGTCTCTTCCAATGCCCGTTCAAGAAGTTATCGCAAAATATACCGTCAAGCCAAAGACGCAGTATAAAATCACAGATAGTGACGGAATGCTCCGGGATCTTGCAGAATTGACGGGAGAACGCCCGATTACGATGATGATGCGGCTGGGATGGGAAAAGGAGCTCCTTGGTTACTGCTCTTCTACCGATCCGTCGCAACAGGGAAGCTGGCTCGTTCTGGATATCGACACCAAATATTCTCCGAAGTTGAGTATTTATGCTATCTGGAGTGGAGAACAGCGTGTTGTTAAAGTCTCGAAGCGCGACTTCCAATCCAATCCTCTCACCAAAGGTGATACAATTCGTCTGACTATCGAACAACGTCCGAAGGCGAAGCTCGTAGATGGACAGTGGGTTAAGGACGAAAACGTTAAAGAAGATTGGCTAAAATATTATTCAATTGTAAAGTAAAGGAGAAAAGTTTATGAATGATTCACTAAAGTGGAATAGGAGGGCGAGCAATGAGCAGGTACATTAACGCGGACACTTTTCAAAAGTTTCTCGAAGACAAAATTGAAGAAGCAAAACTTGACGAGGAGAACAGTTGCGGGGATGTATGCTACGATATGGCAGTCGAGGCAATAGAGTGTGCCTTTAGAGAGATATTGTCGGAATTAAAAAACGAGCCAACCGCCGACGTAGAAGAAATTAAACACGCTAAATGGGAAATGATCGGCAATTATAAGGTCGAATGTACAAATTGTCATCACATTAGAGACATCAAAACACAATGCGGTTGGAATTTCTGCCCAGCTTGCGGCGCGAAGATGATGGAGGAAGAAAAATGACAAACAAAGAAGCGATAAAATGTATTGAGAAACACAATGAACACCACAGCAAAAGCGAGTCATTCGCAGTCTATATAACGGAGGCATTAGCAATGGGGGTTGAAGCTCTCGAAAAACAGATTCCGAAAAAACCAAAACCAGACAAGGAATACCTTCTTGACAGAGTATGCCCCAGATGCGGTTGTTATCTTGGAAATGTGCAATTTGTACCGAATAATTATCTTTATTGTCAACGGTGCGGTCAAGCGTTAGATTTGAGTGAAGAAAATGAGAAATAAATCAAGAAAACGCATAATGCACGAATTACGAATTGAAAACGAAAGACTTAAAGCCTCACTGCGGGGGTGCCGCGAAGAGCTATTCGGATATAAGCAAATGTATGATATACGAGAAATTAGCGGTGCCGTCCTTGTGCCGAATTATGTGAGCGACGAAGAAAGGCAACAATATTTCAACCGATTCAAAATGGAAATGTCTCACAAAATTTGCGACTATGCTGATAGCAAAATACGCATCACACGGATTGGCGAAGAGCCTTTCTTGAATTGCGTTAGATATGAAGCCAATGTCAAACTGGCGCTATTTTGATGGCGGGATAAAATGTCTAATTATATTGATAGAGACCTTGCAATTGAAATGATAACAAATGATGCGCCCGACCTTGTTTATTATAACAAAGAAGATGCAGTAGATTGCCTTAAATGCGTTCCGCTTGCAGATGTGGAAGAAGTGCGACATGCTAAGTGGATTTATAAAGGTCATCACGAGATGATGGGTCACGCATTTCAATGTTCTGCGTGTGAGCGATAGATGTTTACTAATTCTCCAAACCACGTTGTCGAAGAATACCCCTATTGTCATTGTGGTGCGAAGATGGAAGACATCCAAGGATTTGGAGAAAGCTATGATTGATGAAGTAAGAGCTAAGAAAATTGTTGATGAGCTTGATAAGAGCTATCCAATGTTGGACTATCAAAAAGAATTGATGATAAATATACTAGTTAATGAACGCCCCGACTATTCCTCTTATATTTTAAAGATGCGAAAACTTAATTTGTTATATCTACAATATGTAAATAATATATTGTGTAAATCATTATTATTTAACAGAAAAGGAGACAAACGAAATGGATAATCAGAAATTTGTAGAACTTGCAAAAAAGGCTATTGCAGATTATTTTAACAGCCGCAAAGAAATTACCGACGAAGGTCGGCTAACGCCAGACGACGTCTATGTCGTATGGTTGTGTAAAACACTTCAAAATAACAAGGCTCTTTTGAGCACAAATGTTTGGGATGGCATGTATTACGAAGCAACATATAGCGGTGATAAAAACGAAATGTATTTGGATGCCTACAAAAAAATGGGACAACAAGTGTATTAAAAATGAAGAGTAAATAAAACTATAATTTCATTAGCAAGAAAGGAGAACAATTAAGATGGATGTGCATTTTCCATGCAGTTTCGGGGATACGGTTTACTATATTTCCGAAGTTGACAATACGACAATAAAAGAAGTCGTCGTTAGAGGGTTCCGCTTTTATCAATATTGTACATTATATGATGTGTATGATAAAGAAGAAAATCGCTACTTTGTATTGGAATCCGATGAAATATATTTTACGAGAGAAGAAGCAGAAGAAAATATTCTTGAAGAAAAAAATCCATTTGGCAATCTAAAGCCAGCAGAAATCCCCACAAGGCTTCATACTTTTTCTTACCAAGGCGGTAAAAAAGATAGGGGGTCGAAATAATAATGCTGAAAAAAGAACAACAAAAACAACCAAAGTTCTCGTACTCTAGAACGGAAGTATATGAGAACTGTCCCTACCGATATTATCTTCAATATGTTAAAGGGCATTATATTTCAGCAACAAGTCTTGCGATTTCCTACGGAACACTTCTGCATAAAATAAACCAGCTCCAAACCGAGATGCTTCTCGCCGGGAAACCAATTGACTATCCGATGCTGAAAGATTATTTCCAAAATGTGAATATTCCCAAGAAAAGCCCGAAAGACAAAGATGGAGATATTTTCGGTGTAAATATTCTCCGACGGATGTTTCCCGATGATTGGGAATCTCTCGATAAGACAGGAAGAACTTTCGAAGAGAAGGCGCAAGTGTTTTTGGAAAAAGGAATTTATCGGCAAGAAGAGTATCTTGCGGAACATCCGGAACTCAAACTTTTTGCCGCAGAAATGCCGTTTGAATATTACTTCGATAAGGTTCTTTTTACCGGTTCAATTGACCGCGTTCTTCAATACCGCGACGACCCGAAGCATTTTGTAATCCACGATCTAAAGACAAGCGCGGAAGCATATGATGACAAGAAACTGGCAAGTCCACGACAGATGTGGGTTTATGTCGGAGCGTTAAAGGAGCGGTTCGGTAAGGATATTCAAGTTGATTGCGAATATGAATTCCCGGTTGCGGAAGAAATGCGGAAAGCTGGAACAAAGGGTTGGGAAAAGCGTTGCGGAACGAAGATGCGAAAAATACTGGATGATATTTTCAACGAAAACTGGACGGCGCACCCGTCTCCGCTGTGCTTCTACTGCGCGTTTTGTAACAACAATCCGAATCAACCATCCGAAGCGGTGAATCTTTGCCCGTATTATAGTCTCTGGACTCCGCAGGATAGATCGTTCGCTGTTCGACTTCCATGGCAGGGAATTGAGATGGATGAAATTCAGCACAAAAAACTTGAACAACTTGAGGCGTTGGACGACGAGTTTGCTGACGAAACCGAGAAAGAAGCGGCGGAACTGGACAACGATTGGGACCTCTAAAAAAATAATTTAAAGAAATTTTTGAAAACATCTTGACTTTTATTATAAAGTGTAGTATAATAGAGAATCTCCTGATCTGTGGTAACTGCGGTGCGACGTACATTTCTGGCGCAGAGGAGGCCGAGGGTGGCTATTCTCTGTATCGATACGAAATTCCTCAGAATCTCATGACAAGCGAAAACAACTACTCCGCAGACCTCACTGATTATCTGAAGAGATTTTATAAGGTGAACTATTCGGTGGGTTATGGTGTTCCGATGACCACTGGTTATTTCGCGGATACGCTTTTCTGTGGAAGATTTCTCGACAATACGCACGATGATAATAACCAGCGGGTCGATATGGCGAGGTTTCTTCAAATAACTCCCGACCATGTTCTCGAGATGGTTAGTCAATACTACATCAGAGCCTTCAACTGGTCAAATACGAAATACAAACAGAAAACAGTATAAAAAAATTCAAAGCTCTTTGGCAAATGGGAAGGAAGTGTAATAAATATAATGAAAAATAAGGGATTAAAAAAGGTAAACCGGCGGCGGCTTAAGCAGATATATCCTCATAAGAAGCTTTCCATAGGACTTTCCTATTATGTTGGAATGACTACTGGACTGGAGTATGTACTGATCTCTAAGATGAACCTCTTCGGAAGATTGATTACTATTCTTGGAGCTCCTGTTTTCATTCTGATTGAAGGAATATTGTCTTACAAAGATACTCTCTTGTCTGATATTCATCATGAAGAGTCTTGTACTATTCTGCAGGAAAATTATGAGAGATTGTTGAATAAGAGACTTTGAGTCGATACAGACTGAGTTCTTTTTGACGGGAAGAGGCAGGGAAATGCTTCTCCTTCAAACAAAAATATTTTTTCAAAAGAAAGTTTTATTAAGAAAGAACAAGGAGGAACAACCTCACAATGACGAATATTTACGAGGCATGCGACGGCAGACAATTTACCGACTATAAAACCGCTACAGACTACGAAACTTTATTACAAACTTTTGTGCTTTTCACCGATGATGGAGATATTACTTTCGGTCTTGGTGCTGCGATGTATCTTTTTTGCCCTACGGTTGATAGTATTAACAATTTTAATTATTGCTATAAAGATAGACTGTCTCGTCCCGTTGATGATGGAGTACCGGGGCTATATATTAAACAAGAGGGGTGCTTTATGGATCCGATTTTTGTAAAGATGTCTTCGAACGAATAAGTTGCTTTAGTTCGGCACAGTCTATTAAACATTAAAAATTAGAAAAGGGAGGAAGCCTTATGAAAATTGTTTTGATCTGCTTGGCATCGCTAATTCTTGTTACGGTTTTGCTTTTTTTAATAGCCTGCTGTATGGTATCGGGAAGGTGCTCGAAGCAGGAAGAACTAAGGAATAGGATGACCGAGTATGAGAAGACTTTTTAATTATTTTTTAGAGTGGTATTATAGAGAATGCTATGCTTGTAGATATAGACATCGATGGGATGTTTGTTATGAATGCAAGTGTCTAGGAAAACATTTTCTGTGGCGACGAAAATAGCTTCCTTTGAAGGATATAGCCCGTAAAAAAGAAAGGAAAATGGTTTTTATTATGAACAGAAATAATAAAATTTTTCAGAATATGATGTGTATAATAAAGAAGAAGATGACTACTTTGTATTGGAATCAGACAACATATATTTTACGAGGGAAGAAGCGAAAGGAGAATTAAAATGAACGAAGCCTATCTTGTCGTGAATGGCATTAAAATGTCGTTGACAGAGGAACAGAAAAAATACTTGGGGTTGACTCTTGAAAATCCGTTTGCTGAGCCTGTTATGAGAGAGAACTATTATTATATAACCTCCGAAGGTAACGTCGATACTTCCATAAACACCTGGGATGATCTTGATAATAGAAGACTTGACGAAGCCAATTGTTTTAAGTGTTGGGCTTTTGCCAAGTTCGTTGCTAAGAGACAATTGCTTTATAGATTACTTTTAAAGTTTGCTTATGTTAACGATGCAGTTGATAAGCCCTGGAATGGCTGTAATCATCATTTTTATATTCGTTATAAATATGATGGTGATAAAGTTGACGAGTCAGCGTGTGACGTCGTCTGTTCCGTAACAGATAAAAGTGTCAATGAAATATATTTTTCAAAGAAGTCTGTTGCCGAAGAAGCCCTTGAAACAGTAGTCAAACCTTTTCTTTCAGGCATTTCCTGAAATAGATGATTATAGAGTATATACACATTCGAAGGGAGATAACGAAAATGAATGAGAATTATCTTATACTTAACGGAAAGAGAGTAGAGTTAACTGAGGAACAGTTGAAGACTTTGGGAATTGGACTGAGAAAGAATCCTTTTGCTCGAAGCCCCAAGCACCATAATTACTATTGCATTGATGCATCAAACATGATTGACTCCGTCTCGGAATTTGGAGATGCCACCGATGAAAATAGATATAACGCGGTCAATTACTTCAATAACAAGGACTTTGCCAATCAAGTAGCTCTTCATCAGCTGTTGTATCGCAAACTGTTAAAGTTTGCATATGACAACGATTGTGAAGACAATCAAAAATGGGATGAAGGGAGCCGACATTGGTGCATACGATATGACCATAGCGATAAAGTATTTGAGGTCCACTGGTATGCTACTTTTCAATCTTCAGATGTGTATTTCTCTACGATGGAATCTGCTAACAGAGCTATAAAAGAAGTGGTAGAGCCGTTCATGAGAGATTACCCTGGTTTTGTATGGTGAAAGGAGGAATCACACTATGTCATATGTGTTGACAATACTCGGTTTAATACTACTGCTTTTCAGAGAGTCTGATGCGCTTTCGTCGGATTGGAAAACTATTTTGCTTGGAGTCGTCGCAGGGGTCTTTGTTTTAACATCAGCACTGATACAGAATATGATTGATAGAAATAAAACTCGGATCGAAAACCTTGAAAAAAAGATTGAGAAACTTAAAGGATTACGTAAAGAATAATGAGTCTTGATATTAAAGCGCTCGACGATATTATGGAGCAGTTAAACAAAATTCAATATGAGATACTTGGAGAGCGTTATGAGGATCAGAGATATATGACCGCTGAAATATACAAAATTTGTTCCATATTGAAAGAGGTTGTCGTAGCTCTCCCGAAAAGAGGGAAAAGGGGTAAAGAATAATGGCAAGAAACATTGATTTAGATAAGTTGGTTAATAGACTTGACGAACATTACACAGTGCATTAATGTTGGAGGATGAAAACAATGAACGAAATTGATTGGGCAAAAATAGAAAATGCAGTCAATGTTATCAAGATGGGCATTTGCAATCGTTGTGATATCGACGGCGTTATCGTGTATAAGTGTGGTACGGTTATCCGCATTGATATTAAGAATCAGTTTGAATAACTGTTTGAAGGATTAAGCTATGGGATATAGACATTATTTGTACGCAGTTCCAAAAAAGCAAGTAGAGGAAATTCAGGCGTGTAAAACAAACGAAGATTGGTGTAATTTTGCAGAGAATTACGGCTATAAGGTAGATCGGGATTGTTGTGACGATGGAAGCGGGTATCTTTCTCCGTACAAGATTGGAACAGAATTATATGAATTGGGGAAGTATTCAGAAATCGCTTTCAAGCTGGAATCTGAAAGACCCTCGCTATTCACATCAGACGAGCTAAAGGAAAGATATTCTGATTATGGATTTGCTCTTCTAACGAAGGATGATTTCAAGGCAGTTATTGAGGCATATCGGCAGAAAATCGTTGACTGGTTTGAAAGTCTTCTCAATCCCGACAAGAGTCAAATAACCTCCAATAAACTTTCCAAAGACGAGAAAAAACATTTTGAGCGGGAACTTGAAATCAAGAATAAGCTGGAAAAATGGAGCGGTAAATATTTCGGACTTTTGCCCATTGATTTGGACGAAAATCAGGAGCGCATTACCGGCGATTGGACATATGAATATGCGATTTTCGAGTTGGTCCGAGTGTATAAAGCATTTGATTGGGAAAATAACGATTTAGTTTTGGTTGGGTGGTAATATGATTTATCGAGAAGAAGTACGAGATCTGTTTTCGGTCCCGGATGATTATTATCTCACGCATTGTATTAGCGCGGACTTCGGGATGGGAAAAGGGATTGTCGTAGGATTCAATAAGCGCTTCGATATGAAACATATTCTTCAGACAAAATATCCTGATTATGTTAATGAGTTTCACCGACAAAAAAGATTGTTTGACTGCATTCTTGAGGGTCGGGTTTTCAACCTGATTACGAAAGAACGATATTTTGAGAAGCCAACATATAACACTCTAACAGGCGCGTTGTGTGAAATGAAGGTTTTATGTTGGTCAGAAAATATTCATAAAATCGCAATGCCGATAATCGGATGTGGGCTGGATGGACTGGAATGGGATAAAGTTTCCAGAATCATTAAATATGTTTTTCAAAAAGAAGATATTGAGATTTTGGTTTGCCGAAAAGAATAAGAAAAATAAATAAAAATTTTTAAAATCCTCTTGACAACAAGGGGATTTTGTGGTATGATGACATTAGACAGAAAGGACGGTGTAAAAATATGAGACTGTGGCATATTGATTTGATACCATATCTTCCGAAATCACAGCTGGTTGCGCAATGGAGAGAATTGAATTCGATCTACAAAAAACAGGATAATCATATTCTGATTAATTATGTCTATAATTACGGTAAGGAATATCTGCTGTATTATTCCAATCGTGTTTTGTTCGAAATGGAACAAAGAAACTTCCGTGTCAAATCGTTTGAAAATTATTTCAATTATTTTGGCGGTTTTCTTTACTGGCGACCAATGCCCACATATCGATTCGCCGAACACGACGACGAATATCTTCTCTGTAATTACTATAATCTTCTCGAAAAATATCGTCGAGGGCAGAAAGATTTTTCGGAAGAAGAATTTGAAAGATTAACCGATTTTGTTAGAAAATCGTTAGATAAAAATATGAATGAAAGAGAGGTTTTAATATGATTTGCGAAAATTGCTTGTATAACAAAAATTGTCAGTTTTTATTGAAACATAAAAATGAAGAAGTAGAAGGATGTACGGCCTTCGAAGATAAAGCCGAGTGGGTTCATCTGCCATGCAGGGTAGGGGATCGGGTATTCTCTATTATAGTGGTCGGTGGAGAGCCTACGATTGTTGCCGATCATGTATCCGGCTTTATAATTGTAGGAGACACAACCGACATTATAACAGATTTTTATTTAGATGGTGGAGAATGGGGGTATAATATATTTCCGACGCAGAAAAAAGCTGGAAAGGCCCTTGAGAAGAGGAGAAGAAACAAATGACTTGTAAAGACTGTATTCACTGGAAGGCGTGCAAAGATAGTGCCTATGAGTATTATGGCGAGGATGCCGCAAGCGCATACGACGAGGATAGTTGTTGTAAGGGGTTTGCGGAGATTTGCGAAAATTTTTCAGATAAATCTGAATGGGTTCATTTGCTCAGCAAAGACTTCAAAACAGCATATTACGTCGTTGGGTATGGCGATGATGCTCGAGTAATAGAAGAGCCGATATACGACTGGGGTGCTAAAAACGGAAAACCATGTGTTATTGACGGATGCGGAGACCTTTACGAAATTGATACAGAGGTTTTCCTAACGAAGGAAGACGCAGAGAAAGATGTTAAACGGAGGAAACATTGATATGACATTACTTGAAGAAATAAAAGCTGTGCTATTGGTGAATATCGCAGATGCACTATTCGGAATTTGCAATGAGCATCGATCGATCGGCGATGACGCATACCGTCTGTTTGAGCGTGGCGGTGTTATCGTTAATATCTGTCACACATATGAATATTTCGAGGTGCTCGGTCTTTCCGACGATGCATTTGACGAGATAAAGAAATACTATGATGCGATATGTAAGTCTATCCTCATGTTGAGACGCGCTACTTTGGCTACTTTGTGAGAAATGCTCGTTGGAGATTGATCTGGTGAATATGTTTGAAAGCACATTATGAAATATCTGATAAAGGGAGAAAAAACAGATGATTAAAATTATTAAAGATGGTCAAAAGGATTTCATTGCCAAATGCCCGACCTGCGGATGTGAGTTCTCATATCAATTGGTTGATATTGGATTAAATTCGGTCGTGTGCCCTTGTTGCGGGCACTATGTTGCTCATAAAGAGTTTAAAGAGCCGTCTTTCACCACTGGCCAAGGAACATCTCGATTATCTGACAACAATGCCGGGTTCTATTGAACAATCTAACGGTTTAATGCTCGATATGGTTTTGTGGAAATACAGTCGTTTATATCGAAAATGGAAGAAGAAGAAAATGAAAGAATGTAGAAAGGAGAAATGGTTATGATCAAGTGTGATTGTTATCGCGTCGAGCCCGAAATTCATTGTTTTGTCGACGAAAACGGTGTTCCGATTTATGAGAGCATTAATGTTCTACGTTGTTGTGGGACAAAGGAGAAAGATGTTTGCGATTGTTGTGGAGATAAATCAAAATGCAATTTTTATGAAAGAGTCCGAGCAGAAGCGGCAGAGGAAGAGAAGAATCTTTCAACAACCAAAGATGTTCTCGAAGAAATCGAAGGTCTGATTGGAGAGTATTGGGGAACAGATCCGATTTATTATGTTGACTCCAAAAACAAGGAAGAAGATGGAGCGGCGAAATTGTGTTGTAAAATTCTGGAAGCAATTCGGATGTCGCGGGGAGGAATCGATGGAGAAAATTCTTGAAAATACGCCAGAAACACGAGAATATCTCGAATCGCTTCCAAAGATTTATATGATCGCTTGTTGGGCGGGATATGGTGTTCGAGAATTTCCATTCGCTGGAAAATGTATAGCAGATGGTACTCCGTTTGTGTGGGATTATGACGATCAAAATGGGACCTGCGATTGCTATTTCCTGCGAAAACTAACCGACACAACAACAGGTTGGATTTACGCTTGGACAACAAGTAAAAGTCGTGCCGAAGAAATTGTGGTGGCATTGAATGAGAAAGCGGGAGAGGACTGGAGAAATGAGAAATATTAAGTGTATATATTGGATCCCCGAAATAGAAGAACTGTCTCAACTTATCAGCAAATTATATGAAACAGATGGGATCGGAGGAGCTCTTCATATTGTGGTTGATGATGGTAATCTCGATGACTATTTTATAAAATATTGTATTGATTACTGCAACAGCGAAGAAGAAAAGGACGATCCAAATAGAGAGTTGTGTTTAGAGATTGCGCATAAAATGTTAAAGCTCACATATGAACAGCGTGTATTGTTATATTATTTAGGAGGTGTATCTCCGTGTAACGAAATAACTTGTTCGGAAGAGTGTCCAGTTATGTACTCAATTTTGCATAAAGATGACGAAGAATAAGTAGGGGGCTGGAGAAATCAATGATGTCAATTATCTTGTCTTCAATTGCTATCGTTTCATCTGTCGTTTCGCTTTTAATTATGTTTTCGATAGATCGAGACAATAAGAACTAAATTATTTTTCAAAAAGCCCTTGACAAGTAGGACTTTTTGTGGTATACTAATAGTAGAAACGAGGTGGGTGTATTATGGCAACTAATTATTTGTTAGAATTTATTCAAAACAACCCTAACGATTGGGAGGAAAAACTGTCGTCCGACCCGTATAACCTGAAAATCTCTCGAGACGGTCCGTATGTAATGTTTAAGTATAACCAACTTTCTTCGGACTTCTCCAATCCAATTGTGCGTGAGGCACGCGGAATCATCTTCCGAGAAGACAATTGGAAGTGCGTTAGACGGGCTTTTAATAAGTTTTTCAACTACGGAGAGCCGAACGCGGCAGAGATTGACTGGAACACGGCAAAAGTTCAAACTAAAATCGACGGAAGTTTAATCAGCGCGTGGTTTGATGATAAAAAATGGCACTATTCAACCAATGGGACCATCGATGCCTATAAGGCTCCGACCGGAGATATTAAACTTCCAACCTTCGGAGATGTGCTTGAAGAGGCCTTCCGCAATAACGGTATTTCGAAAGAAAATTTTGAACAATCAGTTTCCGGGCTTGTGTGCTATACTTTCGAACTCGTCTCTCCGCAAACTCGTGTTGTAATTCCATATGAGAAGCCGGATTTGTATTTCATTGGACATCGGGTAATGCCAACGGAACGCGAAATGAGTCCAAAGGAGTCTATTGTTTCCGAATTTTTCAAAACTCCGAAAGAATACGACTTTCATTCCGCACAAGATGTTATCGATGCGGCAAAAGAGCTTCCGTGGGACGAAGAAGGTTATGTCGTTGTTGACGGTAATTTCAATCGTGTTAAAATCAAATCTCCCGCATGGCTGGTCGCACATTACGCGAGATCGAACAATTCAATTTCTAAAGAGTCGCTGATTCAGGTGATTCTCGATGGAGAGCAAGAAGAATTCCTTGTTTATGCCAACGATTATCGCGAAGAACTTGAATCGGTCGAACAGGAAATGAAAGACTTTGTTAAAGATCTGAACGATGCTGCAAGAGAAATGAAGAAAAAATACGCAGCGGAAGTTCTAAAGTATCCAAAATCAATTCAACCGTATCTATTTTTAAAGGTAAATAATCAGGATGCGGATGATTGGGCAAAAGAAAATATGACGGCTTCCAAGTGGGTAAAATACTTGGAAACAAGAAAGAATCAGCCCAATATGGGGGAGCAAAGAAAATGATGAATGTAATTCCGAAGTTAGAAATTTTGATTGGTCTTCCGGGAAGTGGAAAATCGACATATTACAAAGAAGAATGCAAATCAAACAGCAATTCCGTTTATCTTTCTTCTGATAAGATTTGCGAGGAATTGTATGGCAACGAATCGATTCAAGGAAATCCTGTAGAGGTGTTTACTTTAATGCAAAGTCGGGCAATTGAAGCACTGAAAAGCGGAAGAGATGTGTTTTACGATGCAACCAATCTGACCAGAAAAGATCGCGCCGGAATTTTGATCGCAACCCCAAAATATGTTTATAAATAGGCAACTGTGGTTTTCGCTCCGTATGAGATATGTGTCGAAAGAGACGCAGCTCGAGAACGGTCTGCCGGGAAAGAAGTAATCGACAGAATGATTCGTAGATTTCAACCGCCATTTTATGACGAAGGTTTCGACTCCGTTGATATATGCCAAAATTATTCTGGCGAAGAATACGATCAATTTCTGAAGAAATATGGAAACCTTTTTGAGCGTATGATGATTCTCCACGACAATCCGCACCATTCACTTTCTGTCTGGAAACACTGCCAAGAAGCAGAAAAATATGTGAACGATTATTCCTTCAGAGGCCGTTTTGGGGGTGAGCTCGCGTCTGCGGCCCGCCTTCACGATTGCGGGAAGTATATCGTAAAAGACTTTCACGATGCGAAAGGAAATCCGAGCGAATACGCACATTATTATCAGCATCAATGCACTTCGGCGTGGCGGTGTATGGAAAACACGCTCAACGGATTTGTGATTTGGCTCGTTGGAGCTCATATGGATCCATTTTTGGACACAAAGTATTACCGCAACCTCGATTCGTGGATGAAAGACGCTATAGATATTCTCCACGAAGCAGATTTGGCGGCACATTAAAGGAGAGAACAAAATGATTTGTGAAATTTGTGGAACAAAATTCGAAAAACAACTGTGGGGAGGAGAGTTCTCACAGTGCTGTTCCGAACATTGCTTTACAACAAAGTTTTGGGACGACATTTGCAAAGAAAAGGAAAAACATATTGTTATCGATGGAGTTTGTTACGCCGTAGCAGACGGCTCCGTAAACGGGTTTTGGGGTATGGTGGTACAAAATTTAAGATTAAAATGTTCGATACCGGAAAAGTTATCGAAACTTAACAATCTTTGGTGCCAGGGAGATGTGCCGGAAGAGTATAAACCTAGACTCCCCAATACGGCGGAATTTGTGAGGTAAACCGTGTCAGCAAGTAGAATTGTCGTCGAGGGGTTTGTAAATAAGCAAATCTTCCCTCGGACAAAAGTAAAAAGTGGCGACTTCGCCATATTTACGTTCTCTCCAGAAAGTGTAATCGGCGAAATCGACAAGCGGACTAAAAACCCAAAATATAAAACGGACGATATAACGTTCAAAGGTCGAGTCCCCGAACTTGATGGTGGAACAAGATATAAAATCACTGCCGATCTCAAACAGGACGCAAAATATGGATGGCAGTATGATATCGTAAGCATTAATTCCGTTGTTAAACTCGACACAGAGGCGGATGTGAGAAAGTTCCTCGGTTATGTTTTTACGGAGAACCAAATCAGCGCACTGTACGAGGCATATCCGAACCCCGTTGAAGTTCTGGAGCGCGGAGATATCGAGGCGCTGTGTAAAATCAAGGGAATCAAAGAGGCGAAAGCGGCAAAGCTTTTAAGCAAGTATAACGCCTCCAAAGATAGTAGTAAGGCATATATGACGCTGTCGGAGTTTGGGCTGTCAAAGGCAACCATAGACCGTTTGGTTGAACATTATGGCTCCGCAGATATTCTCGCCGAAAAAGTAAAAAATAACCCATACGCACTGATTGGAGAGGGTGTTCGAATCGGCTGGTCGAAGGCGGACGGTATGGCATTGCGAAAAGGAATCCCAACAAATTCTCAGTTTCGAATTAACGCATATGCGCTGTATTATTTGAGAAACCTTGCGGAGCTTGACGGTCACACGTGGGTTCCGTTGGAAGCTCTTGGTTCCGGCATTAAAGGACTGTCTGCAGATATCTCCACCGAAATGGTAAAAAGAGAACTTCAACGAATGGTCGAAAACAAAATGCTGTTTTACGACAGGGAGACAAAGCGCATCGGGCTTATGAAATATCGAAAGCTTGAAGAGATGATTTGTCGTGAGCTTTTGAGACTTCAGGACGCAGAGTGTCGCAAAATGGAGTTCGTCGAAGAGACGATCACGGAGTGCGAGGAAACCGTTGGGTTCCAATATACGGAAGAGCAGAAAGATGCGATACGAAATTTAGTGAATAAAAACGTCATTTTAATGACGGCCCTCGCCGGAAGTGGCAAGACAACCTTGATGTATCCCGTGTCTCGCATCTTCAGAAAGAATGGGTTGGAATTCGGAATTTGCGCTCTTTCTGGCAAGGCATCGCTGAACCTTCACGAAATCACGAAAGAGGACGGAATGACGATTCATCGGCTGCTTGGATGGAATCCAAAGTTCGGCGGACCGACTTTCACAAAGAAAAATCCTCTCAAAACAGATGTTGTTATTTTGGATGAAGTCTCGATGGTTGGCGGAGAGTTATTTTACTCATTGATTTCCGCGATCCCCGATGGCGGTCGTCTGATTATGCTTGGAGACCCCGGGCAGTTGGAGTCAATTGGTTTGTGCAATCTGATTTCGGATATTCAAAATTCCGGGAAGATAACAAATGTAAAACTGACAAAAATATTTCGTCAGGCACAGCGTTCCGGGATAATCACGGACTCTCACAAAGTTTATAATCAGGTTCCCATTATCCCGCCGAAGTTTCACGGAGAGGAAATTCACGGAGAGCTGAAAGACCTAAAAATTATCGCAAAGTCTTCTTCGGAAGAATGCCTCGAAACGATAAAAAGAGAGTTTAAGCGACTTCACTTCGATGAGAATATTCCAATCGAAGATATTTTGATTCTTTCCGCAAAGCGTTCAATGGGAGATTTGTCTGGGCGGGCAATCAACCGCGAGATTCAGAGTATGATTAAATTCGAGGACGAAAATCCGCTAAAAATCACATATTCCGACGGAATCAAATATGATGTGCTGTATCACGTTGGCGATAGAGTAATTGTGATGAAAAACAATTATGAAGTTAAGACGCCTGATGGTGGCTCAACAGAAATTTTCAATGGGAACATCGGGACGATAGTTGCCAAAGATAATTCCCGCAGACGGCTTGTTGTGCGTCTCCCGCAGGGAGATGTCATTATCGAAGGAGATATGCTCCTCGAGCTTCAACTTGGGTATGCTATTTCCTGCCATAAAGCACAAGGTTCAGGCTTCCCATACGTTATTGTGGCGTGCGACCCCGGAGCGTATCAACTTCTCACAAAACAGTGGCTATATACGGCGTTGTCGAGAGCAAAGAAGTATTGTGTTCTTGTTGGAACAGACAAATCAATCAATCAGTGTGTTAAAACAGACAGAGTGACAAAAAAGTCAACTTGGCTCGCGGAGCTATTAATGTTTCCCGAAAGAATTTGTTGTATTCGGATGACAGATGCTTCACAAGACGAAAATATTAAAATGGATATGGGGGATTAATTAACAAAGTGTTCAAAATTTATCAAATTCACAAAATGTCCGGCGAGTATGAAGATTATTGCGATGTTATCGTTGGTTCATATCTTCACAAAGAAAAAGCAGAACGAGAACTCGAAAAGTTCAGCAATACGTTAAACACAAGCGAAGAAGACGGCGAAACTTTTATCAGGCTTTATAATAACACAGTATATTCATACGACGAAAGCGTTCATTATGAGATAGAAGAAGTTGATGTTGATGATGAGATGGAGGGCGGAAGAATGAGGGATCAAGAACACATTCCCGGCAAGCCGATGTATTCCGTTGGAGATCGAGTTTCTTTTCAAATGACCATTAATGGAAACATTGAAACCTTCGACGGAACTATCGAAATTGTCGATAGATTTGGCGCGTGGGATATTGACTACCCCAGCGAACCCTCATACGACATTCTGGTTTTTAACTGGCGTGGAAGCGGAGGGATAATGCTCGTCAAACATATTAGAGAATCGGTAATCACGAAAAAATGTTAAATTATTTTCCATAAACCCCTTGACAACCAAGGGGTTTTGTGGTATAATAATAGTGGAAACGAAAGGAGGAAATAAAATGGTTTGTGAAATTTGTGGGAAAAATTTTGAGCATAAAATGTATTATGGAGAATATTCTAATTGTTGTTCTGGAAGATGTTTTACAAGAAAATTTTGGAACAATATTATGGAGGAAAAAGACGAACACGTTATTGTAGACGGAACTTGTTATGCGATTGCCAATACTCCGACCAACGGATTTTGTGGATTTGGCGGGAGTCGGTTTAAAATTAAAATGTTTGACACCGGAGAAGTAATAGAAACCAATAATCTTTGGTGTCAGGGAAAAATTCCAGAAGAATATCGCGACCAGTTCCCTGATACAGCTCAATTCATCGTATAAAATTAGAGGAGATTTTATGAAAAAAAGAATTATTAGAATTACTGTTTTCTTCCTGCTTGTTATATCGATTTTCGTTTTCTGCGGATGTGCTTCTTGTGAAAGAAGCTTTAAAAGCTGCAATGCAGATATTTCCGGTGGTTTGTATCGAACGGTAAATGTCTATTCGCTTGACGGCAAGTTGTTGGCAACATATGAAGGCAAAATTGATATCGACGATAATACAAACGGTTCTGTTATGTTCGATCTTGACGGGAAGCGTTATGTTTATTATCACGCAATTGTAGAAATTATAGAAAAGTAGTTCAAAAGTTATTAATAAGGAAAAGGTGAAAACAAAATGATTACCAAAGAACAAATTGAAAAGATTATCGAGGAGAGATATTCTGATTATCCAAAGCTTCTTGAAACAACAATTCAAAAGATTGATACGAAATTTAAAACAAGGGCGGCTCTTTACGGTGAAAGAAGGATTGAATATACCGTCCATGGTCCAGTTGTAGATCGTCTTTGCAAAGACCTCGCGAATTATTATACTGCGCTTGGTTTTTTCGGAGGTATTGATGTGAACGAAGCCGGAAATATCGTTGTTACACTGTCCATAGATCCTCCTGCAGAATCGGTTTCAACAGGTTCCGCAGATGCACCTCCGGCGCCAGCTGATATAGACGCTCTCGCAGAAATTCTGGAAGAAAATAAGTAAAGCCATAAAGAAATTTACTAAAACCCCTTGACAACCAAAGGGTTTTGTGGTATAATAATATCAGAAGGAAAAGTCATTCAAAATATTTATGAGAGGAGAAATTATGAAAAAGTTCTTTCAGAAGGTTTTAAAATTTACAAAGAGGTTCCGTTTGCCGCTTTCAACAATTGCTATCGCAATAATTGGCGGAATTTGCGGTTTTTTCTTTGACTCCGTCCTGTTCGGCATTAACCCCTTATTTGCGGCGTCGATTGAGGCTCTTCTTCTGACCATGATTTATGTTGCGCTGGAGACAAAGACGTCGAAGCTCAATTAATTTTAAAGGAAGGTGATTTATTGTTGGAAAATTTAGGTATTGTTATTCCCAAAAATGTGGAGAATCTTCAGCTCCCCGACCCCGATCTTCTTCATCAGTATGAAGATGAGGAAGCGAGAAGAATTTATCTTGAGGGTGCGATTGGAACTGAAGACGATCCGATGAACGACAACTCGATTGGAATTGTTAAAAGAATTCTACGGTATAATCGAGAGGATAGGGGGCTTTCTATTGAGGAAAGAAAGCCGATTATGCTTTATATCGACAGCCCCGGAGGAGATGTAACAGGAGCTCTCGTGTTATGTCACATCATTATGATGTCAAAAACACCGGTCTATACCGTAAATATGTGTGCGTGTTTCAGCGCTTCTGGGGTTATTCTCGCCTGCGGACACAAGAGATACGCGCTAAAGGGTTCTTCCGTTCTGATTCACAGTGGTTCAACATACCTTGGCGGAACACGTGAACAGGCAGATTCGGCAAAGAAGTTCGTTGATAAATCAGATAAGAAGTTCAACGACATTCTCTTCAAGAAAACAAAGATTGACCAGAAGACCTATCGTTCGAAAGCTCCGAAAGATTGGTTTCTCGATGATGAGGAGTGCCTGAAGTACGGCGTTGTTGACGAAATCGTCGAAGATATTGATTCAATTCTCTAATCTTTTGTTCAAAATAACCAAAAAATAACCCTAAACCGCAAGGTTGCGGAGGACGGACTTTTCAAACAATCTGCTCGTCCTCCGTTTTGGAAAGGATCTATATGAGCAAAAAGTCTAAAAGTAAAATTAACATCAAATTCTGCGGCGGAAACTCTTGGGATGTAACCGGTTCAATGATATATATCGAAACTCCAAATCGGGAAATTCTTCTGGAATGTGGGCTGTGGCAATCGACCGGAAGTACTCTTGAAAATTGGAAAATTAATTCGAGAAAGTTTGATTTTAAGCCAAATAAACTTGATTATGTGTTTTCCTGTGATCGTCACGTCGACCATATCGGTTTGATTCCTCGGCTGTATTCTTCTGGAGCAACCTGCCCTATTATCGCTCCTCGCGGTTCTAAACCAATTGCAGAAATCTTGATGAGAGACAGCGCAAGGATTATCGCAGGAGATGCCGCTTCGCTTTCAGATAAACTTGGACGAGAGTATGTTCCATTCTATCTTGATTCCGATGTTGACACAGCGCTCGGATATTGGACGGAGTATGATGATGAAATCGTTACGCTGGACGAATTCATAAAATTCAGATTCGTTCCATCTGGACACATTCCATTTGCGAGACAGCTTGAATTGTGGATTACGGAAGGAAATGTAACGAAGAAAATCGTTTATACTTCCGACCTTGGGAACATTCATTTGCCAAAACCGTATACGGAACCGTTCAAGTCAGTTTTTGGACAAAGAGCAGACATTGTTATTGCCGAATCGACATATGCGCACGAAGAAAAAATCGCCAATAAAAAGATGCGCAAAAAAGACCTTGAAAAACTTCGGATGGTTGTCGAGCAGACCTGTGTAGAACAACAAAGGAGGATTCTGATTCCGAGTTTTGCACTGGCAAGGACCCAGGAAATCTTAACTGTTTTATATGACCTGTTTTCAAAAGAAGATTTCGACATTCCGGTGTATATCGACTCTCCGATGGGGCAGAACATTAGCCGTGCGTATTGTGATGTTCTAGAAGGGGAGGCTGCAGAAGAGTGGCGAGAGGTTCTTGCTTGGAAAAACATTCATTTTGTTGGAGACTATATCGAAAGTAGGGGACTTCGCGATTCTGTAAAACCCTGTATTGTAATTGCTTCTTCGGGGTTTATGGTCGCCGGACGTTCTGTTGCTTGGTGCGCAAGTCTTCTTCCGAACACGGACGACAGAATCGTTACGATTGGTTATGCGCCTCCGGGTTCGATGGCATATACAATTAAACAAGGAGAACAAAAGACAATTTCAATCTCCGGAAAGAGATACGCAAACCGTTGTCAAATCACAAACCTTGGAAGTTTTTCCTCGCACATTCAAAGAGACAGCATCGTTAAAGAATATGGGAAGACAAACGCAGAAAAGTTGTTTCTTGTTCATGGAGATATGGAGGGAAGAGTTTCGATAAAACCAGAGATTGAAAAGGAACTCTCAAATAACAATCTGTCAACAAAGGTTGTTATTGCGCAAAAAAATATGATTGTAAGCATATAGGTTATTTTTGTATGGAATTGAGGTGATGTTTTTGAATGTTCTCGCAACAAAGGTAAAATTGACCAACCATGCACGGCAACGTATTTATGAGCGGTTTGGAAACATTTCTGACCGCGAGATTTCAGACCTTGTAAGAAACGCCAGACTAAAAGGGTTTACAATAACAACAATGGATCAAGACCATTACGAATACGGGCTATACAAGCGTATCTTTCGGCGCGAGAGTGGGTCTCGTATGGTCCGATTATACAAGGACGCATACTTCGTGTTAGCGGTAACAAGACTGCTGGGTGTAAACTGTTGGTGACGGTGATTTTGTATGATCTGGACTGGCGAGATAAAAGAGAAGCCTCTTTCCGGAAAGGAGAAGAAAGGGTTGGGAAAGATGGCGATGACAAATCTAACCAATAACCCTCAATCGGTATTGCCGGACAAAGTAATTCTGGACGTACCAACTTTGAAAACCGGAGAGGAATATTGGTATATTATGACCAATGATTTCGAGAGTTGTGTCATCGGTTACGGAAAGCTGGTCAATCAAATCAATCGTATTAAGAGTCTGATTACGACAAGAAGCGCCTACGATTCGCAATTTGAAAAAATCTTAGTTTTTGAAAACCAGTTCGAAAAAGTATACGTATATTCTATAAGTAGAGTATTTTCAGAACTCGAAACTTTAGTAAAAACTGTTCGTGGAACATATCGAACCATTAGTTTTTCTGTTTCTGCGGTCGTTAAAGTACAAGAGATGGGAACGGATATAGTTAGACTTTTCAATTAAAACTACGTCAATGGAGAGGAAATTGCAAATTCATCCGCAATCCTAAAATTAAATATTGATTAAAAAACTAAAAAAGCTCCGATTTTTCGGATCTTTTTTTTTAAAA
>ERZ1026864.173-NODE-173-length-46407-cov-8.812694_pt1 | contig 46407 bp, 82 predicted proteins | sample MGYA00380162_ERZ1026864 | MGnify/ENA primary metagenome ERZ1026864 (study PRJEB33269, sample SAMEA4719798) | human gut metagenome | biome: human-associated habitat; feature: organic feature; material: feces | place: Cameroon | collected 2013-10 ... | reverse complement strand
ACATTTTTCATAATCGACAAAGATCGTCCAAGAGCGCACCAAATAACAGATGGTTACAGTCATCGAAAACATCAGTCGTCTAAGTTCGCCTTAGATCGAGTGCTGTTTTGTGTCCCACCCATGCCCCATCACATCACCGGGCAGTCATCAAACTCACCGGAACGCGCATCGTTGATGATGTAGGTGATCACCCCGAACACCGGACGCGATGTGTCTGATGCTTCATTCTTGTCCGGCAACCTCTCACGCTTGCCATTCTCCAGATTCTCGAGATGCGGCTTCGGGTGCGTCCGGTATCGCTTAATCCTGAACTCACCCCCATCAGCGCAAACCAGCAGTGAGCCATCACACGGACTCAGTGAGGCATCAACGACAAGCAGAGCACCGTTGATTATTCCTTCACGATAGTGAGTAGAACCTGCTCGCATGAAGTACGTAGCCGCTGGCCTGGTTATGATGCGCTGGTCTAGTGATATGCGCTGCTCTACGTAGTCTGCTGCTGGCGATGGAAAACCCATGATGCACCTCCTGATAACTGGATATGCATACAGTAGTTTCAACTAAAAGTAAGATCAAGCGTAATGTGGTATCATCGGATAGAATAACGTGTAACCTACTGTTTGATAATTGTTAATGGAAATCATAGATAACTTATGAAAGCTCATAATGAGAAGAATGCTGATCTTCAGATATTGCGAGGCATTGCAATAATAATGGTGATTTTTCAGCATTATAAATGGAGGTTGCCTTCTGCAGATTGGTATGCGGACTCGGTAAACTACCTAAGTTTCTGGGCGGGGGTGGATATATTCTTAGCTCTATCAGGCTTTTTGATGTATCGCGTTATATCTCGTGAGTTTTCTAACAACGGAAAAACATTCTCAGCATTCAAATCTTTTTTCATTAAAAGGATATTTAGACTATATCCTGCGCTGATTTTTTGGGTTGCAGTTTCAATCCCAGTAGCATGGTATGTTGCGCCATTCTTCAATGCGGATGGTCCGCTAGCTTTAAAAGCCGCACTTCCTTCACTGTTTGCATATTCAAACTTATATTGGTATGACTGTGTCGTAAATGGCTCTACATGTGGATCATCTGATTTAAGTGGAATTACCTGGTCGTTATCACTTGAATGGCAATTATATCTTTTGCTATTCATTAGTATGTTTACATTCAGTAGAAAAACACTTCCTGTAATCCTTGCTATCGCCTTTATAATATCATGCGTCTTGTCGTCAGATCCAGTTCAGGTAAAATCACTAGTTTGGTGGATTCGCCCACAATCATTCATTCTTGGCGTAGCCATTTCAATCGCATTACAGCATAAAAAGATATTGCTATCTCGAATCGTTAGAATAGCCATTCTGGCTGCGTCTTTGGTGTCGATATGCGTTTTGCCAAACCAATTACCACACATGCTTCTACCTTTAACTGTTGGAGTTCTGGGCGCTCTTTGTTTGTTGCCATGCATCAATGGCGATATCTTTAAACAGAATATTTTATCTAATTTTTTGTTATGGGTTGGAGACAGGTCATACTCTCTATATCTGTGCCATCTGACTGTTATACATGCTTATGCAAAGCTAATCCGTGACACGGAGAGTTTGTCGTTGATAAATGATAATGGATATATTGCATTAGCAATATGTATTGCATTATTAGCTATATCATCACATTTATCATATAAATACATAGAGACACCCCTCCTCAACAGAGGAAGGATGTTCGTCTTAAAATCAAAGAGTTGAAGTATTTTAACAGGGGGTTACCCCCCTGTTACTTCATTCTGTGTTGAGCGAGATGAATCTACAGGCCATTCAAACTCACAATCTTCGCAGTGATAGTATTGCTCAGTAACTCCGTCAATTGTGATATCTATAATCTGAATGTCCATAGAACCACAGATTGGGCAGATCAGTAAGGATGATTGGGCAACCATGGTCATACTCCATAGGTAATTTTTAGCTGTGCAATGTCTGCAAGATATTGCGTTTTAATGGAATTAGCTGTTGACTGGAGTTGTGTTTTTTTGGTTGCCTCACTTGCCCCATCAAACAAACCAGCCTGACTCCAGGCTGAGTTTAGTGCGTTAATGTCAGCCTGGTATTGATTGTTCCTTGATGTCAGCGCGGCTTTGTAAAGCTCGGCATTCGTTGGTGGCTGAGGGGCATTTGGATCAGAGAAATGACTTCCATCCCACACCCACCCAATTCTACACTGAATGTTTGTCACATTGACCTTAACATAGTCCTTAAATAAATCTGTATCCTCTGAGCCATCCCACTCCCAGTCAATTATGTTAACCACTACATCATTCTGAATTAGCGCCCAAGCTTGCATTATGCATACTCCCAAATAATAACAATTCCAGCAGTACCCGCGCCGCCAGCTTGAGCGGCTGCGCTGGCGTATGAAATTCCGCCACTACCACCCGCACCGCGTCCAGATGCAGTTAAACCATCGCCTTGGTTTGAGATTGCTCCAGCCCCTTTCCCATATGCTGAGCTTGCACCTCGACCAGAAATTCCACCTGACACACCTGTGGTTCTTGCCAAGATTGCACATGCTCCGTCATCACCAGGGTAAGAGAACAGATTAGCGCCTGTTATTGTGGCGGTGTTATTCGTTGTACTTTGACCAATAGCAACAAGAGTAAGGCTCGCACCTGATTTACCACCCGCACCACCGGAAACTGAAAGAAGACTTCCGAATGACGTTGTTCCTCCATTGCCACCATCGTTAACGCCTGAAGTTCCTCCAGCTGTACCTGCTGTACCTGCTACACCGACTGTCACAGTTACACCTGAAAATCCTGATGTGTATCTTCCAGCACCAAATGCACCAGCGCCACCACCCTGACCTCCAGATGACTGACTCGCTGGGTTTGCCGCGCAACCACCGCCACCACCCCCACCACCAACCGCGTGGACGATAACAGAGTTAGTTCCTGCAGTAGGTGTATATGTCCCAGATGAGGTAAATACCTGGACATTTATTAAACGCCCAGTTGCTGCAGTAATCGCATTGGCAACAAATGCTGTGCTTGCGGATTGAGTGTTGCTTGTGCCAGCTGATGCTGTCGGCACGGTTGGGATAGCGCTTGTGCTATCCAGGATGAACCATGATGAAGCCGTTGCAGACCATTTAACGGTTACATGACTGCCTGATGCGATCTCGCCGCTAATTAACGTCTGTCCGAACTTATTAAGAACAGGGAAAGCCCCAAGAGCGCAGACGTTAAGGGTGCTTGAACCGGTGTTGGCATTCGCTGCCTTGAAGTTTACCTCCATGCCATCGGATAGTGTCAAAATACCTGGGTTGATGTTAACCACATAGGCGTTTGCAGATCCTGTGTCAGCAGCGTAGCGCATAGTATTGCGCTGAATACCGTCAACAATGCCACCCAGAGGAAGGAACGGGGCGTTTGCATAGGTTGCGATGTTCCCGGCAGTGACTGTTGTGGCACCCTGCGCAACCGTAATGACGTAGAGGCCAGTGCAACCAGTATCAGGAGTTGGGGTGATCTGCGTTCCAGTTGTGGCAGCCACGCCAGCTTTAAGTGATACCGTGCAAACTCCCTGCCGAACCGTATATTGTGCAGTACCGCTGTTATTCGGACCGCTCCACGCTACTGACGGGTTGCTTGCGTTGTAATAAGGAAGGACAGTGGAACCACCATCAATATCAGAATAAGTAACCTGAATAAGATAGTTAATACTGTAACCAGCAGTAGATGGAGCTGTAAGTGTGAACTGCTGCGCATCCAGAACGTAACCCTGCTTCAGGATGCTATGTGTAGTGTCGGCAGGAAGAGAAGAATACGCAGTGCCGTCAATATTTTGCAGGCTGTAAATCTGACCTGCAGCCACGTTGACTACCATTGACGCCGGGCTTGATGGCGTACATGCAAGTCCGTGGACGTATGTATTACCGCCCATTAAAGAAGATGCAAGCTTTGCCAGTCCAAGCATTGCGTATTTGTTTGTATTGAGCAGATCTGTTTCGAGAGGAATTGCTCCAGCATATACAATCTGACGGTTCATATTTTTCCCATACAAAAAAGGCCGCCAGAAGGCAGCCTGTTTATGAATTAGATTCAGTTGATTATTCGATGCGAACCCATACAACAGTACCTTCCATTTTCACGGCGGCTACTGCTGCATAAATTTGCGCATCGGTGACGCTTGTTAATTCAGAATATGAGGCGTATTCACCTCTGGATGGAGTGCTGTAACCTGAGACGGTTGATGTATACCCACCAACAAAAGGAATCCCTGCACCTGTAGGCCTGTATGCAATGACGAAAGCCTGATACGGCATAACGAGCGAACCATAAGCCCCTGCCACTCCATAACCCATACAAGGCATGTTATATCCGCCGCAGTCCTGTGGTCTTGCTGGCTCTATAATCTTCGGGGTATTTCCGGTTAGATCTTCAAGAACCTTGATAATGGCCTGCCTGGTCCCTCTCTCTCTGAACAGGTTAATCCTGATAATGTTCAGAAAATCTTCGTCTGATTGTCCTGCCTGTCGCTTTATTCTTTCACCAAAAAAGTCATTCGCAATAATATCAAGCCAGCCATCCGTTGCTGTTAAAATCCTTGTTTGCAGAACGGCATAAGCATACAGCGTATACACCCATGAAAGCGCACTAGCCAGCCCATTTAAAACAGCATCAAGTATGGGATTGTTATCGTTAAACCACTGTACGGGTAAAACAGATTTCAGTCTTCTGACGAAATCATCCTGGTCACCAGTTGCCATATCATCCTCTTAACTAATCACAATGGTACCGGCGCGAATTACCTGTTTCACGGTGGCGGCCAAATCAGTTGCCAGTCCATTAATGGTTATATTCGTGACGTTTGTAACGTACGGACTTGCGCCATAGGCAAGAGACGCCAGCTTTGTGACAGGAAGTGATTGCCCAAGCGTTAGAGTGGCGATGTAGTTGGCAATTGCCGTGTTTACCAGGGCTGTGATATCGCCATGTACTGCAGATGGCGATGTGGTTATTGTCATAGATACATTACCTGTGACTACCACCGGAGCGAACACCCCAAACGTGATCGTAAATCCCCTGACAGCATCAATCGCTGTATACACAGAATCCAGAAAATCACTTGTTGGACTGCCTGAACCGTCATCAACAACAGCATAAAAATAACCGTATTGCGTTGCCCCGGCGTAGTTCTGGTTTTCTACAACCTGATAAGACACTCCCTGCTGCACGCTGGCAATGGCATACTCGATCGCAGCTTTAGTGGCCTTTGAAAGAGATGCAACCCACAACTGAAACCTGGTTCTTGCTGCATCATCTGATTCCGCATCCGCACCGTTAGCAAAAGAACTTGTGTTTGTTACTGTATCAATGCCTGGTATTGCGCCAACAATCACTGTAACTGTATTTGCTGATGCGTTACCTGCCAGACCGGCAGTAACCGCAGAAACTGGAACGGTAACAGATGCTGTCAGTGCTGGAACAACATAGCCAGACTGAGCAGGGTCATAAGATGGATTGCTTGTATCTGCGACAACCAGAAATGACTGAGTACCATCTGCTGTCTGCACCTGAGAACCTACCGGCACAAGCGCAGTATTGGTTGCTGTGAAGCGAGAAAATGTAACGTTACCAGTTGCAGGCACGGCTGGTTCGCGGTAGAAACCAAAATCAGCAAACCACGAATCCAAATCAGCACCCGAGCAAGTTGAAGCCCTTGTAATAACAAGCAGGTTTACGATCAGTTGTTGTAACCAGAGAATAACGCCACTGTTAGACTCGACAATCGACCGCAGGATGCTGCCGATTGAGAAATCAAGCAGTTGGTTTGCCTTTGCCTGAATTGCTGTAACCTGCTGCGTAACGAGGTCTGAGAACGATTTTATATTGAGCGCCACGGATTACCTCGTTATATCGAAATTAAGAAATTCGGCAGTACCAGAGACGGCATCGTTATATCTGACATCTACGTTCACGCCGTTATCTATCGTTTTTAAAGTCACTACCGGCTCAGGAAGTCTTGCCACGCAATCCTCTAATTTCATTTGACCAAGAATTAGAGCCTTCCATTCAGACACGTTAACGTGTTCGCCAACCTTCTTTCCTAGACCAGCCCCATATTCAGGATGGAAAACAAGCTCCCCTGGGTTTGTGATCAGCCTGCGTAATATTTTCTGCTTTCTTCGCTCAGACCCGGTGACAGACAACAGGTCGCCGCTGGGCGACGCGGATAAATCCGTGCCCACATAATGGAAAATGTCGAACATGATTTGGCCTTAGCTGATTTGCTGGTTTGGCTGGTTTGTGTTGCTTCCAGCACCGTTCTCGTGATGAGTGTGGCCGTTGTAGGTGGTGCGGATTGTGTTCATTGTGCCGTGGGCTCCATTCATATCAGCAATGCTGCCTGATGACTGGAAGTTCCCATTGTTCTGGATGTTGGCGACTATGGTCATTCCTCCAGATGCCGTCTGTGTTACTGCACCTGAGGCGCTATCTGTTCTCGTTCCATCGCCATTGAGGTTGATGCTAGTCCCGGCGCCATCCTGAATGACAACCTTCCCGGAGTTCAGGAACTTAAGCATCGAACCTGACTGATGGACAATCCATAGCTCACCAGATGGAGGGCCAGGGCATCGATCTTCATTGTTATAAAACTGGCCGCCACCCATCCCGACACCGATCGTGCCAGAGTCAAAATCTATCTTCACTTCAGCGCCCATCATCGGACCAGCCGCAAACCCCCACCCAGATCCTGCCCATGGTGTTTCAAGCGGTATCCATCCTGTCTCTTCTCCAGTGGGTTGTATTTCAACCTTGATAGCATACTCATCTGGGTCGTAGGCCGTGATGATGCCCTGCCTCGTGCCAGAAAATCCCGCAAAAGCCTGCTGAGCCCTCATCGCAATGAGGTTATTTAGCTGGTTCATTCTGTTGTTATCTCCAGAGCCGGAGAGTGATTCTTGCCGGTGATGTACATCGTATAACCGCTATCCCAATCCATACGTCGCCGAACGGAATCACACCAGTAATTCTGGTCGTAAAGAGACTGCGTACCTTCTATTCTGACCAGTGTGCGGGGCGTTAGAAGATTGTCACCAGCTGTTGAGCAGGAAAACTTAAGCTCATGAAGAACCACGTCGCGGTATATCTTTTCAGCCATTGCCTGGGCTTGCTCCGGGTTTAACCCGTTACGGATGATTCGGTAGACCTGTGTTTTTGGTGTTGATGCACCAGGCGATAGGTTTTTCGCAGTCTTTGGGTAGTAGGCAGTGAACTGTTTGTTTTTGGTCTTTGAGTTCCAGGACATCACCTCGACGGTAACGCCTTTTGAGATAGTCAGGGCCCTGGAAAATCGCAAGTCTTCTGAAACGTTAGCCTGAGGATAAAGATTTATTGGACCAGGAGGCTGGTAACGGATGACGTATTCATCGCCAGACATCTGGCTCGCTTCCGGGTGGAAGTTGAGAGTATCACCGTCGACCCATACAGAGTAATTCTCAAGGCCGGCCAGCGTTGTCAGCAAATCCCATTCTGTTTGCTCACCGGTAAGATGAGCAGAGTCAATCTGATAAAATTCACCAAATCGCTGAGATGTCGCAGTGGCGCTAACTTTAAGCCCCTGCCGCTTAGCGAGTATTTCTGCTATCTGGCTTGAGGTGTAGTTTTTGAACGTTTCACCTGCTGTTTTTGCATCAATGAAAAGGGCCGCAAAATCGCGGCCCTCACATGTGATAATGAATCTGGCAGGGTCATAATCCCACGTATCAACATTACCCTTAATCAGGCTCTTAGAATTCACACCTGCCATAGAGGTAATGTCTGCCCAAAGCTCTACCGTTACCGTTGTAGTTTTCGCCCACCAATCAATCTGCATATCAGGAGGCAGCGCAGATATGACAAGCTCGACGCTGTAGGTGCTGGCGCCACGGAAACCGTTGCTTGTCACATCGTACGATTTGAATGGAACTGACACCCCATTCAGATAGCAGCGGCCAGACACATGCCTCACGTCTGGCGCGATAATAGGGTTGTTCACATCCATAAATTACCCCGGATAGGAAGCTTTTGAAGCCTGCGTTGATGGCGTGGTAGGAACCTGAATCGAGTTAATCCCGGTGAGTTGTGGATCGTCAATTCCGTTAACTGTCGCCAGACTTTCCCACAAGGTAGCATCGCCATACTGGTCTGAAGCAATCTGATAGAGATTTCCGCCAGACAGCGTAATGGTTTTAACCCCGTTAGCCGTTTGGCCGGTTCTGACGTTTTTATCGACACGCCCAAGGACATTAGACAGGTTGTAAAGCGCTGGAATGCGTGTCATGCCGTCTGCTTGAGTTAGAAGGTTGTTCACGGTTTTTGAAATCGGGAACCCTGGAACAATACCGCCAAGCGTAGTGATCGTGTTAAGCGAGTTTTCCAGCGAAGATATGTTGGTCTGGATAATCTGCTGGGCTGCGATTATCGGTCTTACTACGGTTTGCACTGTATCCACTGTCGCCGTAGCAAAGTCTGAAACAGCTTGTACAGCACTCTGAACGGTGCTAACTGCATCGGTTACTGTCTGGATGTCGATAATATCTGACAGCCCTACAGCCTGCCCTATGTCGCTATTTATCAGCGCATTTAACGCACCTGTAAGCGAGTCCACAGAAAGCGGGTCATCATTGCGCTGAATCACCGCCAGGGAAATCGAGTACGGCTGCCGATAAGCAAACTCATATGTCGGGTTAAAGTCTGTAATGACTACGTCAAACGAGTAATTATCAAGCGTCAGCGTTAACTTCTGACCTGAGTCACGCATCGCCATTAAAAACGAGACGCGCGACTTGGTAGTTGAGCCGGTGAAAATACCAGACCAGGTAATCGGATCGTACTCAACACCAAGCACGTCAATAAGCCGCTTCCCACCAATCATCTGGTGAATAGCGACCTTTTGACGGCCTGGTATTACTATCCTTTCCGGTATCTCAAAGTCCAGGAACTCAAAGGTTCCTGACGTTCCGGACAGAATCAACCTGGTTGCGGAAAGGTCAAATCCCTGCGCTACGCCAGCAAGCGAAGACAGTTGTCCAAAAATAGCCATTTAGTCTCCTGTTAGCGCGGAACAAGGCTGCCCATTCCTGCATGGATAAGGTTCATTGACGAGTCAACTCCAGACGGGCCTGTAGGAGCTCTTGAAGCCTGTTTTACCTGGTGAGTTGTAACACCTTCAGCGATTTTCTTTCCGTCCATATGCAGGTTTGAGTAAACCTGTATCATCTGGTCGCTTTTGGAAACCACTGGCGGAGCAGACATCCCTGCAGCAGTTTGACGCATTCCTTCAGCAAATGACTGGCCGCCAGTAGTTTTAGCGGATTCAGTGTAGATTCCACTTACTGGTGCCTTACCTCCGCCAGATGTTATTGAGTGAATGTCCTGCATCAGCTGCAGTGCATTTCCTTTCAAGCTCTGCTCTGAGGATGTCAGGAAATTAGCGCCAGGAATTTTATTCAGAATGCCAATGATGTAGTCATAAATACCGTTCCAACCGCGCTGCATTTTACCCGCGAAACTGTCAAAGCCATCTTCTACAGGTTTAATGAAGTTTGAGTAAACATGATTCCCGACCTGTTTAAGCATGGTGCCTATATCAGACATGATCATGCCAAACTCATCACCCATCTTTTTGGCTGCAGGTTTAATTTTGTCCCAGTTCGTATAGATCAACACCCCGGCAGCTGCGGCAGCCATAGCAGCCCACACCAATGGACCGCCAAGCACACCGACAAGTGAGCTAACCACGCCAAGTGATGACACTACCCTTGCAGCCATGATAGCAGCACCAAGCAACGTAACGGCGCCAGCAATCGTTGTTAATCCCGCCGCTGCTGCAATGGCGTATGTTGCCATTTTCGTGAGCGTAGGATGCTTCTCTGCAAACTCAGACATCTTGTCAAAGAGCTTGGCAAGGCCCATGGTGAGCTTGGTTACAGTAGGCAGAAGTTGCAGGCCAATTACAGCCTTAAGATTTGTCCACGAACTTGATAGAGCAAGAGCCGCACCATCCGGAGAATTCATGTACGTGTCGTAAGCCGCATTGTAGTCCTGAGCATGCCGGAATATGGCGGTGTCTTTGGCAAACTTCGTTCTGTTCAGGATGTGCTGACCGATAAAGTTACCGGTGTTCCTGTTGAAGTTCTTCGCAATAAGCTCAGCAACCTGCTCATCAGTCATACCCTGACCAAATCGCGCCCTGACATTCTTAGCCATTTCAGCAGCAAGCTGATCAGGATTTGCAAACATCGCCGCATACTGAGACTTCAATCCGCCAGCAAGCAAGGATTCTCCGCCGACGCTTTGTATGTAGATTTTGCGCTCGTCAGCAGACATGCCTTTCATGGCATCCTGCATCAGTTTCAGGCGGTTTTTGCTCACTCCCTCTTCGTACATTCCAATATCGGCAAGGAATCCTTTTGCCTTCTTGTCCATATGGCCGCCAATGAGCGAGCTGAACGTCGTCATTAGCGCGGTACCTGACTGGAAGCCGCCATTCATTGACATCAGCCCGGCGAACTGGCCATACAGGTATTCAGGCGAGAGAAGCGCGTAAGCCATCTTGCCGGTCTGTGATGCCTGCAGGTAATCTTTTGGGCTAACGCGGTTACGCGTTGCCAACTGCACCTGCGTTGCCATCGCAAGTTCTTTCTGGAACTCTTTAGGATCGTTTACTACTTTGCCGCCTCGATGCTCCAGGGCGCGAGCCATGGCGTTTACTGCACCATCAGCTGCTCTCTCCCCCAGCGCGGCCTTAACGACAGTCTCATATCTTGTGAACTGAGGTGCAAACTCAAGGGCATGATGCAGATCGCCAAAAGCGGTATGCAAATCCTGAATGAGCCTGATGTTGCCAGCAATGGTTGAGCCAAGCGTCTTGTGCGTCTGCTCCATTGCTTTTGCATTAACCTCTGCCATCTCTGTAGCATTCAGGTTAAGCGTCTTGAAATCTGCCTGAGCTCTCGCCACATCCTTCGCAGACTTTAATGCAGCGTCGAGACCTTTGGTTAAGCCGAAGCCAATGGCCATTAACCCGCCGCCAACGGCTGTCATTTTGCCAATTGATGATAATTGGTTTCTTAGTCTGGCAGCGCTGTTTTCAGCTGTAGCAAAATGCCTTGTAAGGCCAATCAGACCTGCAGTTACGTTTTCGGTGAGACTCAGCCTGACCGCAACTTTATACGCTTCGATATCCATTAAATCGCTCCTGGCAGGCAATAAAAAACCAGCCGAAGCGGGTTAGCCTGATTTTTTTAGAAACATTCGTTGTATCGAATATCTTTCACCGCCAGGTGAAATAACCATGGCGCACTCGCTACACTTCTCATCCTGCCCATCAACCTTAAAATCCAGGCTTTTCAACCTATGCAATGCCATAGCATCGCCATTTGATGACTGGGCATACCCACTATCACCATCACTCTCAAATACCTTTACCTCTTCACCTTTCAGGCAGGTATCTTTTGTGCATGTGCCATTTTGCTCTGCATAGATTGATTCCATGGAGCAGAACGCGGTAACAGGCAATGCGAGAAATGAGAGAGCGATTATGGAGAGCTTCATGCTGAAATCCTCAGAGCAATATTTATACAAATATATCACTCGTCAGGCGCAATTCAACGCAACTTACAGCTCTTTTCCATACCCAAGTGAAGCGTGAACTACATCACCACCACAAATTGCATTTACTGCTGCTCGGCCAATAATCCCTTTGATTGCTGCTTCATTGTGGATTACAGCAGGGCCAAGAACCGGCCTGGGCGGCATTTTAACGGTGCCGAATTCATGGAAGGCTAGCTTTTCCTCTTCTGACCCAACGATTGCCTCAAGCCCTTCTGACTCAGCCTTAATGCTGTCTCGCATCTTGCCAGTTCTTTCGAGAGGGGCATTAAGCGGATAGCCAAGCCTTGCTTTTTCCTGTTCTGTAGAGTCTGCCAGGTCTTCCCATGCGGCAAATGGACCAACAGCAGGCTGGTAAAAGCCAATCTCATCCTGAGCGGTTTTCTTTATCTGCTCCGCCACCTGAGCGAGTGCCTTTTCTGCATGTTCATGGACGGCTATTTTGGCTGCTGCAAATGTCAATGCTGCATCCATCAGGCTTGAAAGCTCTTTCATTCATTCTTCTCCCATGACCAGCTTTCAAAGTTGAATACGCCGCCCTCAAATTCTGAGAAGACGATCGACATTGCGTGCTTTTCATACTTCAGTAACTCGGTCACGGAGAATGCAACGTTGAAAGGAACCCCGTTTTTCATTAACCAACACGACTCTCGAAAATCGGGGTTCTTTGCTAGTTTTTTGTTGCTTCTTTCTCCGCAGATACGTCATCTGCCACAGATTTGTAAAGATGAGCGGCAATGGCGTTCATACCATCACGTCCAAGAATTTTCATTCTGCCTTCAAGTTGCTGAAGGTTCTGTGGCACAGAATATGCCTCTCCATCAATCTCTGCTGCACATGCAGCCGGAATGGCGTATGCCTGAACATACACTACGTTTTGAGAGCGCTCTGAGCCGATTGCAAAGATGAGGCGAGATTCTTCCAGAGGGTCAAGCTCACGAATGACGATCTGACGACCACGACCATCTGTGATTACGTTTGAGCCTTGCTCTGCAACCACTTCATTAACCTGTGTGGTTTCTTTTACTGTTACGTTTGGCATTTATCAGGCTACCTGTAAACGGCGTTTAGAAGTGAATGTGAAGGTCTGACGAACAGTCTGATCGCCCTGCTTTTTACCCGGTTCAGTAAAGTTAAACTGGACGCCGGTATAGCGATAGACAGATGTTCCGCCATCAGATTCGGTAATTGTTTCTGTGATGGTGCCTGCAGCGCGGTTGATGCCAGCGAAGTAGTCTGACTCCCACTGAGCCCACCAAGAATCAAGCGTTGAGTCTTGTCGTTCGGCTTCAATCGTGCCTTCCCAGTTTTTGGGGATCATGAGCGTATCTGTTTCGCCGGTGATTTTTGTGACGTCGATTTGGTTTACTTTCGGCTTTGCGTCGAAAGAGATAACAACAGGAATCGTAACAACCCCGTAAGCAGTGTTGATGTCAACCTGGACGTCGCGACCTACTGTGTATGAATTTAATGGCATGATTTTATTCCCGAATTTCGTTCAACAGGGCGAAGTCTCCGAAATATAATTTCGCAGCTTCATTGTATGCTTTGGCAGCTTTCTTCACGTCGCTATAGCAACCAAGTGAAAGCGTCTTGCCATTAACCTTGATTTTTGCGCGCCACTTTAGATTGTCCTTCATCCAGTGAACGCCCTTGAATATGGAAGAGCACCCGGTTCTTTTCCTTGAGTTCTGAAGGTTTTGACTTCTTGTTGCTAAGCGAAGATTGCATTTCCTGTTGTCTAGCCTATTGCCGGTAATATGGTCGACGTCCATCCCGCTGGGTGCCTGCATAATCATGCGGTGCATCCTCTCAATTGTTACGTGCGCCCTACCAACACCAACATTTGCAACGGCATAGCCGTCAGCATTTAATTGCCAGCTAAACCGAGACAACAGTTCGACGTCGTCGTCATCAACTATTGCAAACGCGCCTTTTGTCAGCTCAATTAAGGCCATGAACCTGCTCCATAATAAAAAGCCCTCACGCGGAGGGCTTATATTTGACTTGTTTACAGGGTGGCGTTGCTTGAAACGGACACTGTTACGCTTGCACCACCTTCCAGGTTAATCAGGAAGAAGCGCGTAGTTGCCAAGTATTTAACCTGTACGTCTGCAACCATGTAACCGAGAGCGACGCGGTTGCTTGGGTTGTTGCTGGCATCGAGTTTGACGCTGAACGCTGGGCCGCCGTTAGGGTCGCCAATCATTCCGGCATCAACCAGTGATTGCAGGAATGACTCAATCGTGGACTTCGTTGAGCGACGCAGGTCGGTAGTTTGCGGCTCACCTACAACGTAACCAAACGATGCCGCCAGAGTCGCTGACAGGTAGTTGGTCATGCGGGTGTAGGTATCATCGTTCTGGGTAGAAGATGATGCAGCGTTACGACCTGAGCGAAGGCCGAAGTAGTTACCGCCTGGGCATGGGTTGGTGATAACGTCCAGTCGTGCGTTGCTCAGTGCGCCTATTTCGCTGATGCTATACGGCTGATTTGCTAACTGGCGTTGTGTAGCTACAACGTTGGTGATCGCCTTGTTGAGTGCGGAGATATGCGGTGACTGGGCTGCATATTTCGCAGCAACAAACGTTGCCGGTGCGCACATGCGAGAGCTCAGGCCATTAAGCGTGTCATTCCAGTAAATCCAGTCGCCTACCAGCACCTTCATTTGCCATGAATCGACACCAGATGAGTTCAGAGTGGTCGCAAGGGAAGAATAGGTAACGCCTGCAGCTGCCTGGGCAATACCAAATACCCCTTCAGACAGGCAGTAGGTATTGATAGTCGGCCACTGAGTTGAATCAGTAACGTCCACAAGGTTAAGCACCTGCACGCCTGAGCCACGCAGCGAGTACATCCCTTTGCGGGTTGTGCTTGTGCCATCAGTGCCGACCAGCACAGAATCAGTGATGGTTGTGTTGCCATCAGTGCCGCCAGTCAGCGTCCATACGGTGGTCGTATCAGGAACCGCAGTCGATGTACCGATAGTTGCCAGGACATACTGGCTTGCACCGCGAACAGCAGTAATGCCGTTGTTTACTGCGTTGACAAGGTTAGTCCACAGAGTAGCGCCTGAGCCTGTGATGTTGTCGAACACTTCAGGGGTCTGTCCAGGGAAGTACACAGTCAGTTTATAACTGTTAACTGCTGTACCAGTGGCGATCTGCGCAGTGATGGTATTGCCTTTTGTGCCGGTGTATTTCGCCGTCAGCGTCATACCTGTCACAGGCGTGCCAGCGGTATCTTTCAGCGCAATCGCAGCTGCAAGGTCAGTGCCGTCAGTTACGCGAACGCAGCGCAGGTTAGTTGCGCCAATTTGCAGAGAGATAGCGATAGCGGTGCAAAGGTCGTATTTACGCACCTGCTGAGCGCCGAAGTAGATAGCCTGGTCTGTGTCGGAGCCAACGAGAACCGGAGAGTTTACCGGACCCCATGAGGCAATGCCGACAATACCCAGGCCATCGCTTGGCACGCCGTTGATGTAGCGTGTTTTTGGTGCCTGGATGCCAACGTAGAGGTCAGCAGCAGACAGCGCGGTAGTGTTCAAGCTACCTACTTGATAAACGGGCATATTGGTTCCCCAAATAAAAAACCCGGCACTCTGTCCGGGTTATTAGTTGACTGAATGGTTTACTCTGCTTTTGCTGCCTTGTAGACATAGCAGGCCAGTTCTCCAGCTAAAATCTCCTGGATTTTGGCTGCTTCCGAGATGCGATCACCAATCTGGTAATCCATGAATGCATGACGCACAACCAGCTCATAACCGAGGTCGGCTGATGCGGTAGCTTTGGCATTATCGGCCATTTTGTTACTCCGGGATGGTTTTGATGAGGTTTCCTGACATATCGCTGACGTTCATCGTCGGAGCGACAATCTGGGTTGCGGTTGCGGTCTGAAGTGAGCTGAAATCAGCGCAGAAAATCATGTCGTGACGGTAAACGAGGTATGACTGAGCCGAATCACTTGGCATTGAACGCTTATATCTCAGCAACGTGGGCGAGCCGTCTGGCATGTTCAGTGACGTTAGCGCAGAAAGACCATTGTCTACAGCGACGGCAGTAGCAGCACGAACAGCAGGAGACCCTGCCCATACCGTAACCTGAAAGTCCTTTTCCTGACGGCGAAGAATGCGACCTACTACGTCTTCTGATCCGATTCGAATCTCAAATGCAGCTGTTGCCGGAAGCGTAATTACTGCGCCTGTACTTGAAGCGCCTGATATCTGCACCGCAAGAGCCGTTGCTATGGTTGCCAGCGTGTCGCCTGACTGCACTGCGTAGGTGTGATGCTGCTTATTGCAGTAAAGGTTGATGTTTGTCGGGATTGTTACCGTTCCCGAAAGCGTGATTTGCTGCCCGTTCACCGTAGCGGTAATACCTGAAACGCCTTTAGATAACCGTCGCCACGGCCTTCCGAGGGACTCTGTGAGCTTTTTTTCTGTCGTCAGCGGGTAAACGCTTATGTGGCATTTACCAGCCTTCAAATCGCGCTCCAGGCGTTCAGGTTGAGGCCATCCAGCATAGATGTACGCTGCAAATCCGGTTACTGATGGGTTTGATGTGCCATTCGGGTACATAATCCCGGCAATAATCGACACCAGTGTGTTTTGAATGCCGTATACGTCAGCCATGTCACGGCCTCACTTGTTGCGCTGTCAGTCGCCAACCTAAATCAGTCAACTCAGCAGATGTCAGCTTATATCGCCCGCCTATTTCGTCGGTGATGATGTCAGCAGTGCGCAGGTAGACGCCGTCAACGAATGGGAGCAGGACGTTAAACCAGGGGTTTTTAGCATCAGCAGGTAATCCAACTTCGTTCTTTTCGCCCTTACTCCCCTGAAGCATTGAACAAGGCCAGTCAGTCATCAGAGGGACTTCTGTTTCTGCCGTGTCGCCACCATAGCCAAGCTCACCAGGTCCGGTATCCATAGACGGGCGGGAAATCGTGATTGTGCGGTTACAACTCACCATAAGGATTTGCAACAGCTGTTGCATGGCAGCCACGAACAGCGTTCCCTCGATGCCAACAAAGTAATCACCAACCTGCCCCTGCGTGCCGTCGAAAATCCCGTACCAGGTCGCCTTACCGTAAACGTTCGGCTTGCTGTACTTCATATCACAAGCGTTGAGCGTCATTTTGAGCGGCGTTAACGCATTGCCTGCATCAAGCGGGTTTGAGGCAGATGTCGGACGAAACCGCTGGTATGTGGTTCCAACTACGCGAGCTGCCTTTGCGTACCCTTTGTACATCTTTAGCTGGATTTTCTCGCCATCCATGCATCACCCCCTGACAACCTGACAACCACCCTTACCTAACCATGGTCCAGGCGGAATGCCGATAAACGAGCACATCTGACGCCGCCATTTGTTGAAGAGGTTCATCCGATCTGACACCTCGTTTTTGTTGTGCGTCCAGATTGCCGCGATATCGGTATCAAGGTTGTCACTGGCGTCTGTAATGGCTGTTTCGAGCACTGAAAGCTTTTCGAGGTAAACGGTGATGAGCACGTTTTCTTCAGAGGCGCTCATGCTGTTAAGGCGGCTGTAAAGCGTCTCCCATACACCAGGAGACACCCAACCATAAGCAAAGTCACGACTGGCATCTGTTGGAGTGCTGCCAATCATTGGATATCCGGCGTAACGACGTACGTCCGTCTTCTGCTGGTCAGTCAGCATCTCTCACCGCCTGTTATTTGTCTTCTACCCAACCGCCAGAGTAGTAATTCACAACTTCATCAGGGTGAACCTGTGCGGTATGCGGGGCGTCATATTTGCCGGGGTCGCGAACCATAGTTACATATGCAATGGCATCTTCCTGAGACTGCTCATCAGCATCATCTGAATGCTCTTCAGGTGATTTCTCATCCTGCACTTCGACATCTTCAACCACATCCTCAGCCGCTTGTGAATGCTCTACATCTTCAGCGACCACCACACCTTCTTGCTGCTGTAACTCAGCCAGCTTTTGAGCCTCGCGCTCTGCACGCTGCTCTTTGGTCAATCCAGCCATCTTTTATCTCCAGTATGAAACAAGGGGCCGAAGCCCCTTATTGTTAGCCCAACAGCAGCGCGGTGTGAGCCGGTTTGATGTTCTGCACACCCCATGCCGCAGCGATTTCGTAGCGAACGCGACGGTACTGTTTGTACATGGAAACTTCGAACGCCATGCCAGTGCGCGGGTCCTGAATCATCATGCGGTCGTCTGCCATATCGCCTTCTTCCGGCAGCGCTGGGGCACGGGTTGCCAGTACGATAGCGGAGCGGCTGAATGCGAAGTTAGCGGTGTAAGCTGCAGCCAGGGTCACTGTTGAACCACCTGCAACTGCTTCACGCAGGCCAGGAGCGCCGATGGTCAGGTTGCCGCCAGACAGCGCAGAGGTAACGACGTACTTGTAGTTACCGATGGTGACCACGTCACCTGCGATGATGGTGCCGGAGCCAGTCTGAACCTGGATTACGGTAGCACCGATTGCCAGAGCACCGTTGGTTACATAGCTTGCGCCAGTACCAGCAGTGTGGCGGGCAACTCCAGCTGATTCACGCAGCACAAAACCGTGCAGTTCCAGCAGAGTACCCTGAGCACGCAGCGCGGTAGTACCAGCTTCGTTCGCTTTGGTTAACTGAGCGTTAGAGCGAAGGTTTGCACCAGCGGTGGTGTCGATAACGCACTGCAGATCGCTCAGAGGAGCACCGTTATCGGACAGGATTTTACGAACCTGCGCGGTGTCTCCGAGGCCTGAAGCGAAAGGAGTGGTGCCAGCGGTGCCGGTAGCACGAGATGCCAGATATGCAGTCTTACCACAGTCCACTTCGATTTCGTTTACCAGGGTACGCATTGCCTGGGTAATCTGGTCACGACGCAGGTTAGCGTAGCCAGGACCGGTATTGATACCTTTCTGTTCTTCACCAGTCCAGCGGAACGGAACCATACGGGATTTTGTGATGGTGAACGGAGTGTTACCAACGGTCTGATCACCATCATCTGGTGGCAACTGACCAGGGCTCACGTCCTCAGCAGGCGCTGCTGGCGTGATTGGGATACGGATTGCCTGGTTCAGAGCAGCACGCTCAGCGGTGGCGTCCAGGGTGACGGACGGGATAAAACCTGCCAGTTCACGGGATACGATATCCAGTGATTCGTACAGGTCGGGGACAAGGCTGGTCAGGGTGTTAGCCATTTATGAATTTCCTTCTTAATCGGTAATGGTTACGCCGCCTTTGATTTGCTCCATCTGCTTAGCAGGCGGTAGCGCTTCAAATTGCGCGCGTGAAATTGAGGTTTGGTTATTGCCACTACCCTGACCGCCTTTCGCGCCTGAGCCTGAAGCATTCGAGCCCTTAAGGATGTGGTCTTTGTATGGGTAGCTATCGATGAGGATTTCCAGCGCTTCGTCAAATCCAGCCACTTCACCAGGGTTGCTGCGACTGAAAAGCTTGTTGCCTTGCTTGTCATACGCCACAACCTGGTCGCCTTCGAGTTTGAAAGCGTCACCGAAGCGTGCCTGAACCATGTCGGCAGGAATTGCCATTTTTTCGGTAATGAACGGAGAGCGCAGGAAGCTGCCGCCAACCTTTTCATTCACCAGGGCAGCCTGAAGTGAGTCACGCTCCTGAACGATAGGCGCGTACTTCTCTTCAATTGCCTTAATGGCTTCTGAACGGACTTTGTCGACTTCACCGGCATCCACCAGTTTTTTAGCGTCGAGATTTTTGATGGTTTCCAGTGCTTGTAATGCTGCCTTGGGGTCCTGAATGCCTTCAAACAGCTTCAGTGAGCCTTCAGCGGCTTCAGCGCGTTCACGGTGTGACTTTGCCTCACCATTCAGGCGCGTAATCGTGGCGACGGTTCCTACAGCATCAAAAGCCACTTCCTTGCCGTCGTCGTGGATATATACAGGCTTGCCATCAGAGACTACTACGTGGCCGTTCTCATCGAGTTTCAGTTTCATTTATGGTCATCCAACCTTGCTGTGAGCCATCCGGCCCGGTGCGCCGCTCTGCATCCGCAGATTTCGGCCATAAAAAAAGCCCGGTGATTAGCCGGGCTCGTATTCGTGGTTAACGCTTACGCGTTGAGGTTTGTTTTCGTGCTTTCTGAGCGCTGAGCGCTGAGGCTGCGACGCTATGCGTTTAGCCTCCTCATCCCAGGTAATGTTGTCTTTCACCAGCCCGCGTCGCTGCAGTTCGCTAAACAGCGTCTCGTTGGAGATGACGTCAGCGATATTCGCGTCAAGGAGTAGCTGTGCGGTGGCCTCAGCAAGTGAAGCAGCGCCGAAGTCGTTATAGATAGTCAGAGAGCCGCCAGACTTCTCTCCAAGCCACTGAGCGGTAACCTGAAGCATCTGGTCTGCTGCATCTTCAAAGTCCTGCACAATGCGTTGTAGAGCGCATGTACCGGCTTCATCTTCGGCTCTTGTCTGAGCAACGGTAATTCGTCCAGGCTTAATGACGAGAAGCTCAGCACCAATCTGCCGCATCAGGTCTTCAAGGCGCTCAAGGTCTTTGCTGCCGGACTCGATAGCCTTCCCTGAGTGCTCTACATACTTCAGATCGGCCTCACCCTTCTCTGAGATGACAGCTGTCGAAGCACCTACCGTGATTTCGTCGTCCGGGTCGAAGCCTTTACCGAACAGAATCGGCACGCGGGCAACATGAAGAATGGTCTGCTGGTCGCTCTTTGACTGCCAGTGCTCGACGTTTAGATAGGCAAGCTCAGTCAGCGGTGGCTTAGAGCACATGAAGCCGAGCTTTTTGCCATACACCGGCACGGCAGGTACGTACTTCAGGCTCGTGACCCCTTCATCGTGCAGCGCCCACTCAATTTGCCCGTTCTGATTCTGCTTCTCGCGGTATACCCTCCATCTTCCGGAGTCCAGCACGCGAACCTGCTCAACATGAACCTCGGCAAACTCATCCTGAGGGTCCTGCTCAGTCACGCATTCAACAAAGCGAAGATGTGTTAACAGCTCGCGCCCGTTAATGCGCTCAGAACGCCAGTCAAGCAGGCTGTTTGCGCCGATTGATACCCAGTAAGGACGAACACCAGTTGCCTTTGTCTGCGCAACCGTCATCTCGCCATTAGTTGGTGGGTAATCAACCAGAACGATGTTAATTCCGAACCCCATTGCCCCTTCCAGCACGCCAGCCAGGAATGAGTGAAGGTTTGTACCCTGCATATCAATATCGTCGAACAGCTCAACGATGCGAGCAGGCACATCATCAGCCCATGTAACAGGTCGGGAGAATGGTTTGCCACTCAGGACTTCAACAGTGCGGGAGAATGCAGGGAGTAACGTTGCTACAGCCAGGCGGCGTTTGTAGAAATTATCGTCTTCGTTAGGCCATTGCGGGAGATATGTTTTCCCGGCCTCTCGCATCTCTTCCGTGCCGCCCAGCAAAGCGGTAATCATAGGCCAGCATTCTGCAATAGCCTCGACTTTTGCTGATCGCACTCTTACAGAATCGGTCATAGTTAATTCCAGTTATGCAGAAAACTTCCTGACTTTCGCGCCGCGTCGCTTAATGAGTGGTGAAAGCGCGTAACGAGTGCCGTCCATATAGTGGTTATTGGCGTCGACAATATCGGTCAGCACATCACCTGTAAGGCGGTCGACTTTGTAGCTGTAGAGCCTTGCCTCTTTCAGCCATTCTTTGCAGCGCGGGTGAATGATGATTTCTTTGTAACTACGCAGGTGAGCAATGCCGTCTTCTACACTGCCACCCCATTTCTCGACGCCGGTAATTTTTGGCAGACTTTTACGCTTTCCATTACCTGTCGACCTGACATGACTGATTGTCTCTGGTCTCGCTGAGTCAGCGCGTACAACGTGAAGCTCTATGCCTGGAATGCGTTGAATCATGTAATCGGCTATGTCGTCGTTTTCAAGTCCGACTTTACCGGCCTCATACTCTATCCATAGGCGATCATCATGCACCCAGCATTTAACGCCAACTGTCGGGTCCTGACTGAATCCCCAGTCAATGCCGTAATATGGCCCATTCCATCCTGATTCAGGCTCAAACTCTTCTACGCGATATTTGCCAGAAAGAATCTGTGCTTCGCTGTTTTCACGATATGCGCCATCCCATATCCATGCATAGGCATTGTCATCAAGGCGCTTCTGGTCGTCGATGCGCTCTTTTTCAAGCACATCAGGAAACCACGGGTTATCCGTGTAATTCATTTCTACGGCAATGCAGTGCTCTGATGGTTCTTTGCGAAACCGCTTGTCCGTAGGGCTGCCGTTTTTCTCAGGGTTCCATGTAACCCAAATCTCTGAACCATCCTCACGAACGGTCGGAGCGAGCTTTTGCCAGGCCACTTCGCTAACAGACTCAGCTTCATCCACCCAGCACAACAAGATCCGCGCTTTTGACTTGATGCTGTCCAGGTTATGACGCAGGCCGCAGAAAACGTAGTTGATGCTTTTGTCGATGGTGCGAATGTATTTCTCGCCGATATCGAAATTGGCTGCCAGCCACGGAACCGCTCTGATTGCCTGCTTCACCTCTTCCATGCTCGACTCTTCAAGCGAGTTCATAAACTCACGAGCACAGAGAATCACCCCGCTCTCGCCATTCATCATCGCCTGGTAAGCCTTAACGGCTGTCATCATGGCAAATGTGCGAGTCTTGGCGCTTCCACGCCCACCGTAAGCCCCGCGATAACGCATGTCAGGCTTAGTGAATACAGGAGCGAGCTTTGCAGGTATTGGGAGCTGAACGGAGTCACTCATGCTTTGGCTCTACAGGAAGCAGCTGAATAGTTGTCGGCTTAGGAGTCATTGAGCCATCGGATGATTTAACGTCGATGTCCTGTGTGACTTTGTCGCCGTACTTCTTCGGGTTCATGCGGGCCAGAGCCCATTTGCGAGTGTCGATACGCAGGCGAGCCTTTGCAACCGCTGACGCTTCTTCTGCTACGGTGTCTGCAATATCGAACATATCCTCAAATATTGCATCAGCGCGGGTATCAGCAGCTTTCGCGTATTGGTCGCGAAACTCTTCATGTGCAGCAAGCCAGCGAAACACTGTGGCCTTGTTTGGCATGCCTGGGCGTTCACAGACTTTGCGTAAGCTTTCACCTTCGGCGAGCAACGCACAAATATCAGCGGCCACCTCTGGTAAATAATCAGAAGGGCGGCCTGTTTTTTTCTCGGTCGCCATGTTGTTACCTTATTCTTTGTTTTGGTCTTTCTGGATATACGGCAGGAAGTGACTAAACATCCTGTCGAGTAGATAGCAGTAGGTTTCGTTCGCGTCACACGGATTGGTTGTTACGCCAACATCCCGGCAGCAATAAAAAGCCACGTGTGCGCATTCATGGACCAGAGTCGGCAACTCGCCATTGAAAACGCCAATCAGGTAGAGGTTCTCGCCTGTTTCTGTATTGCAATATGACTGAGTGGCTCCTGCGAGAATTTCATTACCGCCAGCATCGACGCCAAGATGAACACAAGCGGCGCCCCACTCCTCTTTGCTTCGACAGAGGTATACGTTGGCTGAATGAAACAGAGGAACAAAGAAACGTGGCAGCTTAGGCCATTTAGTTTTTGCCATTTCAGAATATTCCTCTGGGTGTGTTTGATATATAGCCGACTCAGGCGATACCACTCACACCTGAAACTTATACAAAGCTCTAAAATGCACACCATTAAGACGTGCATTGTGGAGTTTTATTCTTTTTCTTCTTGCTTGTGAACTAACCAGAATCGCCATAAGTAAATTGCAAGGAAAATTAACGCTGTCGTTATCCATCCAGCTTTATTTTCAGGCCAGTATCTGAACATCCCACTTAACGAAGCTCCAAACAGAAAGCCCCAATAGCCGCCTTTGCTATACGCATCAGTAAGAGTTAGCTTTTTCATATCTACCTTTTGATTTGGATGTCTTTCCATCAGTCCACCATAGCCATGCGAAGTTTTTGCGCATAAGAAGACGCAGGAGGTATCACACACTATGGCTGCCGGGGTTACATCCCCACTCACCGGCTAGGGTCGAGCAAGTATCCGTTATCAGGCTCACTCGTAAATGAGCCTTGTAATGGTCACTGTGGCGCAGAGCTACCGGAGCAAAAGAATTCCCCATGGAGTTTTCTTGCCACTTCGGTATAGGCCTGATGGGCTTCGTATTCTGTATCAAAAAGACCTATGTAATGCCTTTTTTTATCTTTATGGGCCTGAGCCAGCCATTTGTTGTGTTTTTTACTAAAGTAACAGCCTTTGAGTGTCCCACAGCGCTTTTTCCTTGCTGTGCAATTAGATCTGTTCTCAGCTATGGTGCTTCCTCTTAAATTACAGATTCTATTGTCAGTTTTGTCCCTGTTGATGTGGTCGATCTCACCATCTGGTAGGCGATCATGAATAAACATAAATGCCAGTCTATGAGCGAAGTAACTTACTCCATCAACACGAATACGGATGTACCCATTGGAGTGAGCGCCTCCAGCCTTTTTACCTAGCATTTTTTTCAGCCGATGTTTTATCCAAGTAAAGTTCCCTGTTTCATCATCATATGAGAGGCGAGTTCGAAGATATGGGAGCATTTCAAGATCATTTTCCCTGCTTTTCATATCTACTCCGAAAAAGGATTTATTCCATACTTGGATTTGAAGTCACTAGTGGTCATTTCTGTTACAACACCAGTAGAGTTATCCCCGACATATACAGATTCACCGCTTTTATCTTTTACCGCTTTCCATATGCTCAAAGGGACATTTACTCCGGAACCTATAGTTTTGGTCCCTGGTATCATGCCGGTCAAAATCCAAGCATCTCCGGTTTTCAATACCCTTTTCCTAATCGACTCCTCCAACAACCTCCATGCTTTTCTATTAAGGTCTGGAAGTTGCGGGGTCATATTGGAAAGGCTAAAGGATTCAAATTGCGATTTAGAATCTGGCATATCACCATTGCAGGCCATATGGCCCTGATCATATCCGCTGTTTCGGTAATCATTCGGCGTACTTTGAAATTGCTTTTGAACATGAGGTTCGGAGTGAAAACTGTCCTTGCGTTTCATCTGTCCGGCTGCGGTGACTTCTGCCGCCGTCAAATGCTCTGCTGAGATAACCGGATCTTTCAATGAATCGCTGTAAAGCACTGAGAACTGAGTGAAGCAAATCTCCTGGTCGTACTTAACCAGAGGAGGATTGTCATTCAGGAATTTGCCCGGGCATGTAGAACTGGCGAACGCTGAAACCGAAAAAGCCGCTACGAGAGCGGCTATCAGGTATTTAGTCATGATTGTCTCTATGCGGCCAGGCGAAGCTGTTCTTCAATGAGTGGCATGCGGTGATTGCGGTCAAACAGACCTTTCAGCGCTTCTTTTCGCTGTTCGAATGACCATCCCATTGTGATGAATACCGTATCTGCTCGTTGCAATTCGGTAATCGCTCGGATCTGCTCAGCTGTCAGGTAATCACGAATCGCTTCATCTTTTCCGATGTCGTTTTCTTTGCGGAATCTTGCTGATGGTTGACCAAGCACGATGCGGTTAATCATGTCTGCTTCATTGCTGAAATGGTAATGCTCTGGCGCTTTACCTTCAGATTCCTTCAGGCGCTTGATCGCATCAGTCATAGGGCGATATTCAAGACGGGCAACCTCTCGCTCAGCCTTAATTGCCGCTTCCCGTTTAGCCTTTTCCCTGAACTCAATGAAGCTGTCTACCAGCACTACCTGCCCGTCTTTTGCCTTATCACCACCAATAAACGGCATCGCAATGAGGAAGCCGCGTTCGGTCAACTCAAAGCAGGCGATTTCTTTGTTCTGCTTACTGATGTAGGAGGAGTCCTTGAAATCAAGGGCTCCTAAATGACCAGACCCTATGAGAGATCGAATGTTTTGCATCACGTTGTCGTGACGACGTCCGAATTCGGCGGCAATTACTTCGGTGCTCACAACAGGAACACCATTGACTAGCTTAATGAGTTTCTTCATTGCGTTTACCTTATAGAGATAAGCCTCGTTGCCCAGAAAGACCGCCCACAAAGAAGCCGCCGCTTATAACGGTGTTTCTCCGAGGCTTATTTCTGTAAGGCTTTGTGGTTTGAGTGCGCCGGGCATGGCGCTGGTTTGGAGCAATAAAAAAGCCCAGCCATTTCTGACTGAGCTTTCTATTCTTTTACCCAGTTTCGCTTATCTGCGTACATAGCATTGCGTTTTACTGGATTGGCGATCGCGCCAATTTTCTTTTTGATGGCTGCCTGCTTTTTCCGCAAAGACACCATCCAGGGTTCTTCTATTGGCATAGGTAACCTTTTTTATTGCGCAGCTTTCGCTCTGCTTTTCAGCGGTGCTTTGCCACTTCCGTCTGTTCCGGCTGCCAAGATGTGGATCACCATCCTTACGGGGGTACACAATCTTTACCTTGTCGGGGGTATTGGTTACTTAGCGATTACGCCAGCTTCCTGACCTGCTCGGATGTAATCCTGCAACTGGTCTAATTTTGCCTGGTCGCTGATTGAACCGGATCGGATATCGTAAATGTTTCGTCCAAAATCTGGACTGAATTCGATTTGGGCTCCATCGCCCATGCCGGAGGCGCTTGCAGCTGCACTTTTTGACAGGTTACAGGTTGCAAGTCCGGCTTTGGCGAATTGCAACTGGCGAGAGCCAGAGGTAACAGCATCACGAAGAGCTTTATTTTCTGCGAGCGCATTATTTAACTCCTGCGTATGCTTCTGGTCGCTTTTAGCCACAGAGCTTGAGAATGCGTGTTCCAGCGCTGCGTTTTTGTCACGCTGAGCACTGGCTTCGTCGCTGATGGCTTTCTGGTCTTCGGCGTGCTGCTGCTTTATCGTGGCGATGTCAGCGGTGAACTTATTATCAGTCACCCACCAACCGGCAAGTGCGCCAAGCAAAGCACCACAAAGCAACGCAATTCCGCACCACTTCCAGCCAGGCTGAAACACCGTTGAGATGTTCATTTTGGCTGGTCATTGTCGAACTGCTTGATTGCACGAGCGATGATGCCGCAGACAGAAACAAAGGCCACGATGTAGCCGAGGTATTGCGCCGGAATCATTGCTTTTACGTCATCAGGCACCTGGTCCCAGATACCAGCAATCACAGCCAGCACCGCAAGAATGCGCACTGACCACATCTTCCATAACTGAGGAAGGTTATCGATGAATTTCATGCTTATCCCACCAGGACGCTTTTAGCGACGCTATAACGAGCCTTCCGATCTTCCAGACCGTTAGTCCCGCCGTTGATACGCTTTGTCAGTCCGACAATGTCATCTTTGTCTGCAAAGGAGTTGCAGTTATTGGCTTTCCAGAACCAACCGGCAGAACGCGCAGCGTTTTGGTCCTGAAGCAATAAATCAGGGTCATTCACCAGATCGAGGGAAAGAGCTTTACCACAATCGGCATAGTTAGCCCTGAATGTGACTTGCTTCAGTCCGCGCCCGCGGTATTTCCAGCCATCACCTGGCGCAGAGTTTCCGTACCGTCCGGCATAAACGATATTGGCTATATCAGCCTGCCTGGACGGCGAAAGAGCTAGCTCACCGGGTTTACGGCCGAGCTTTTCGCGCTGCGCTGCAGTTAGCCGATCGCCGAAAATTGCCAGGCCGGCCACCGAGTAATTCAGCGACTCAACAACTGAGCGCCAGCCATTTGATTCGGTACCAATCTGAGCGATGAAATGAGCTTCGCGCAAAGGAGTGTTGATGCCGAACTCATCCATGACTTTAACGACATGCGGGTACCATTTATCAGCAAGCGCGGGAGCAATTCCTGCCGCTCGCATAAACTGGTCTTTTGTCATGGTCTACCTCAGAAGGAAACTTCACGCTGAATGCTGCTGTAATTCGTTTTGGGCTCGATAGCCTGAACGGTTTTACCATCAGGCGAGATAATCACTACGCCAGGTGCATTCTGTGCGTTATTCGCCAGCTTTTGCTCTGCTTTTTGCGCGCGCATTTCAGCTGCGGTTCTTTGCCGGTTCATATCACTGGCAAGCTTCACAGCGTCACGGCTACTGTTTACCGAGTCGTTGAATTGATTGCAGAGGATGGCGGTTAAGATAAGGAATACGACAGGTACGAAGTCGACAATATATCGCCCCACCCTGATCTCAGTTCTTGCCATAATTATCACCATTGTCACTTTGGCTGAACCATGGCAACTTTTTGAGGATTGCTGCTCCTTGCCATCCCGCAGCACCGCATCCCATACCGAGGATGTAAAGTGACCACTGTTTGTCCAGCCCATATAGAGCCATCATTGTTCCGGCAAAGATTGACACGATCATATGACTGCCAAGGCTGACTTTTTCAGCTGCCGGTCTGGTTTCGTACTTTGCCCATGAACCAAGCACCGTCATGATGAGCGCGAGAAGCAAAGCCGGAATAAGGTCTGTTCCGTTTGCCATTGCGTAGTCTCCACCATGATGGTGGCCTGTTAAAGCGACTGGCATGAGACTACCAGGCCGCATATTAGCGACCCCAAATGATTGGGGGATTTGTTCTTATTGAGAGGTAAAGCATTGTGTTGCGAACAAATCCGATCTAATGTTTTGCCCGTCTGATCAGACGATATGGGCCTCGGTCTTTGTTCGTGATTCATACCATGAGCAAGATGGCCGTAGGTTGTTCCACCAACTTACGGTCGCCCATTTTCACGAAGCCCGCCATTGAGCGGGTTTTCTTTTGGTCATTATCAAAGCCACTCAGAGAATGGCTTTTGTGATGACTACAGTTCGCTGAGTTTTTCTTTCAGCAGATAACCTTCGAGCATCCAGATTTTGTTCACTGCATTCTGGCGAGCAATCTTTCGCCCTATTTCTTCATCGAAATTTTCCGGACTGGCACAGGCGCTTTCGCCAGTGACCGTAAATCCGTTACGAAGCACCAAAACGCAGAATGTAAGAAGCTCCAGGGCGTCAGGCTGGTTTGGTATTTTTACGCAGTAAGTTTCACTTTTCTGAACACGTGCAAAACGAGCCCCATCAGCGGCAGTGAAATAATGTTCGCTGGCGATTTTGTTGGCAATGTGATCAGGAGTAACGCGAGCTGCCGTCTTACCTTTGGCTTTCATTTCTTTTTCAATTTGCTGGTCGTTCATAATTTTCACCAGTTGATTGTTGGCAAGGGTGAAAGCGTCACTACCCCGTCGCCACGAATGTGCAAGGGTATCTGGATGTGTTCTGGTGATTGGTGATAGGACGCTTTCAGAAAGGTCGTGCAATAAAAAAGGCCGCCTTAGCGACCTTATTAATCTTATTTTCCTGCGCTGAATCCGTATCTTTACCCGTCGATAAATATTGGTGTCGACGTAGAGTTCATACGTAGATTTATTGCCTCATTAAGATAAAATTCAGCCTTTTCCTTTTGGGTCTTCATAAACAGGATAACTGCATCATCTTCACTGATATAGCCAAACCTAAAGGCATCAAAAGCTCTACGCGCTGATCCGTCTAGTAATTTTGTAGAACCATCAGCAGAAGGTCGTGATTCTTCTAATGCAAGCTGCTCAAGGTATTCGATTGGTTTCATAACAACCTCGTCTAGTTGCTCGTCAATGTTCGCTATGGCAGGCAGTGACGATACTGCTTTTCGACTGGCCGGTCTAGCCATAGCTGAAGGGGACCGGTTACGTTTATCCGGCGTCTTTCGACCGATTGCCTGAGGTAGCAGGTAGGGTTGTGGCGCTGCCAAGCCCAGCCAATGCAAGCACGTCTTGGTTCGATACTTGCACCTGATAACCACAACGGAAAAATCATTGCCGCGCCATGGAAATGTACATGGACTCACCGGAGCACCGTCATGCACTCAATGATTTTACCTGTTATGGGCTCCGTTTCGTGGAGCTGACGGGAAGGAGCGCTACTCTTCCACCTCATGCAAGATAACATCGCCACGATGACGATGTGTTTTGCTATCGGTATGAACGCAAAAAGCCCCGAGCTATTAACCCAGGGCTTGTTTGTTTGGCTGCTCTGTTCGCTTTTGCTCCGAGCATACACAAAATGTACTACTTCAATTTTGCGAAATCAAGTTATTTAGGGCAATTTACCTAAATATTATGCAGCCTGTGGAAATTCCTTCTCTATTTCGCACCTCATCGCATAAAAGATTTCCGAATCGAGCACGTTTTCGCACCAGACAACCCTGCGCCTGCATGACTGGATATCCATTCCGGTTACTGCATTCATCAGCCTGGCGATATCTTGCGTGCAATTGCGATTGCAATATCGCTTAATAGCTACATCGCGGACGGGGCTTTCACGGTGAAACGTCTTGACCATCACACGTTCAACGAAAGCAGCATCATCGGATTCTTTGGCGAGAGCGATGATGTTGCTGAACGATGATTGAGGGATGACCAGTTCGCGAGCTTTTTTATAGAGCGCATCTCCACGCAGTCCATCTTCTTCGTACAGGCGCATGACAACAGACTCAATCTGATTGGCCTTATCATCACTCCACTGGCTACGAATCATCAGGCGACCGATAACGTTGATTGCGCCACCAGGAGAATCATCACCGGCGTTAACCTTTCCCCATACCTGTAGCATGTAGTGAACCCATGCTTTCTGGCGCGAGTTGATGGTTTTCTTTGGGTGCTTCCATACGCGGCGGAAATGAGCATCGTCGATGAAGTTGACCATGCCGAATATCGGTGTGTGTCTCATAGATTTACTCCGTTCAGCCAAACTCTGGTGAATCGACGAGCGCCGCAAACGCTATAGCCGTGAATACTTATTGGTGCTCTTTTATGAATCCAAACAGAGTCCTTTTCGTAAAAGTTGCCCGCGCGAACCACATCAGCCAGGTATTCGTTATGCCAATAAATATCAGTATGGCCTTTATAGTGCCTGCATCCGTTGTCCCCTATTAATGCAGATGCTCTCATTATCTTCTTGATAGTCAGATATCCTGCGTAGAACACCTCGGCCCTTTCTTTTACTTTTCTGGCGCGAGCAGACTCAAGTGAGATTGCATTTGCTTCGTATATCTCTTTGAGGCTCATCTAAGCTGCCTCCGGGTCATGGTCTGGCTTATTCGTTCCGAGCCGATTACGCACTTCCCTCAGCTGCTCGCGCACATAATCAAGACTGCGCTCAAGCTCCTGCTCTTTATCAATCAGAACCTGCTCGTTATGCATATCGCACTGACGCTGCCATTTGACTTGCTGTATGTTGGTTACGCTGCACATGTGACCTCCTGAATAATCTGCTCATGACTCAGATACTGGCCCCAGCAACTGACTAGCAAGCTTGCCTTCACGACTGCCTTCTCTTCGTTGCACCAATGGCAGAACCAGTTAACTGCACCTTCCATTTCTTGCTTAACCTTGTCGGCATTGTCGAAATGCAGCGGATAGACAACGTCATCGAAAATTGCTGCTGTGGTCATTGGGTATTGGATTTTGCTCATACTGGCTCCAGCTCTGTGATGATGATTTCAAGCCTCCCACCCCTCACAACTTCGCAGCGCACCATGCGAACGTCATCAATGAGGCTGTCATCTGCGATAACGCCAGCTTTGGTGAGAGAATCGAGAGGTGCTTTGAAGAGGTTGTCCAGGTCACGCCGGGCGCGTGTAGGTGGATACGCGAGGATTTTTACTTTCAGCCTGCCGGCCAGTTGGTATTGCTGATTTGCTTTGATGATTTGCTGCGTTACTGCTTCCGTGTACTCCCTTCCCTTTTTGCTTTTTATCTTTCGCCCTCGGAACACAGAGAAGAGATGATTGTTCCCGGGAGGCCATGGCAGCTCTATCCGATATTGATTCATCGCTTCACCTTACCCTCTTTTAACAGGGCATCCTGCGTTCGAATAACGCCTTCCAGGTGCGCTATGCGGGCCTGAGTGACATCACAGTAGCGGGTGCGCCGGTCTATTTCATCGTGGCAAGCTGAACATGCCCATGCACCAAACAGATCATCTGGTTTCATTCCAGTTCCGCAGATACCAACCATGCGGTAATGCGCGAGCACTACTGTTTCAGGATTACCGTTGCAAATTCCTGGCATCCTGACCTGGCATTCCCTGCCCCGCGCTTCTTTTCGAAGGTTAGCCATTAGCTTCATCCTTTCTGATTGAGGTAATTGCATCCTTAAGGCGATCAACCTGTTCAGGCGTCCATTCGTCTCGAAGGTTTTCAGCAACACGCTTCAGTTGTTGAGCGCTATCTCTGGACATCAAGCAAACCTGCTTGCCGCTTTTGAACCAGACATCCACCTGCTCGACATCTTCCTTGTAAATCTTTTGAGCGGCTGTAATTGAAAGTTTCAGCAGCATTTCATAGAGCCAAGTCATCATCTTCCTCCGTCATAAATCCGTTAGGGTCGCGGTACGCTATTGCCAGTGAGGCGCATTCTTCACAGCAGTGAACCTCGCCATCTGATAGCTCCTTCGTGCAGCCTGCGCACAACGTTCGACGTATGCTCTGCTGCTCGTAGGATTGGGCTTCTGATTGGCTAAGCATGGTTTGCGTCCTGCATCATGATGAAGACAATCATTGCGGCGCGGAGTGGGTTTCCATCCATGAAGTCTGCATCTGAGTCATGGACATCAAATGCCAACCATTCCTGTGGTTCGTCGTAGCGCATAGGTGCGTGAATGGTAATTTTGTTTTCAACGATAATCGTCCATGCGTCTGCCGGGTTATTGCATGGGTCATACAGCTTCCAGTACTTACGGTTGCTGGTTATCTTGCGCATCAGCACGATACCGCTCATATGGTCGGCAATATCCTCTCCGCCATTTACGAACTGATAGGTTTCCTCAACTTGCGTGCCGGTAGCATTAGCGACCACTTTGTTAATTTCAAAATCTGATAACTGTGAATAGTCCATATCAATGCACCCTCTCACTAAATGGCTGCTCGTCATTACTGACGATGCTGATAATCAGGCTCTTTAGGCCGAAGTCTACGCAAAGCGTTTTGTCTTCTTCATCCTCAAGCTCGCCTTCCAGATAATCGGCGATTGAGTTGACCAGCAGGTCAATGGGGTCGATGTCGTCTTCTGATGCCTCGTTAAGCAGGTCATCAAGTCGACCCTGGTAATCTTCGATAAGGCTCATAGCTATTTCCTCGCACGGTCACGCAGCCAGCGGATATCCCACAGGTGCGCGGTGTAGTTGAAGGTTGTTACGTCTGATTCGGTAGGTACTGGCTTGGGTTTGTTTCTGGAGCGTTTGGTGGGGATGAATATCAGGTTGTCCATTGCGATTTGGGTTATGCTTCGTCGCTGTCTTGCCACACGTCCTCCTTTGCCTCAGGCAGTGGAAAGTCGCCTACAGGTGACCTTTCGCACCGCATGCACCATCGATTCCAGTAGGGCTGATCTGGGCGGAATCGCTTATCGTCTTTCCGCTCTCCGCATCGGTCACATCGGATCATTCATACCTCCTGTCAGTGAATCTGACGTTCTGACTGATAGCCCACGCAGTCGTATACTCGATGAGGCTCGCCATGCGCCCAACGCTCATCTCTGCGCTGCTCTCGCGGATGTTGACGTACTCACCCTCTAAACCGGGTACGGCTTCAGCCTCCTGCTTTGTAGCGACCGCATGACCGCTAATCAGCAATACCTTCCACTGCTCTGGCTTAAGTTGCTTTCCACACCACGTGACCTGACGAGCGATATCTCCCAGCATCGCGTGAAATTTCGCGTTCTGGTCAATGTTTCGCTTGTAGTCAGAGATTCGGATGGTGATGGGTCTGTCATTGTCGAGAGGTGATGCGAGGATGGCGTTTATTGCTGACTGCTGTTGCTGCTTACTCCTGAGAAATATCGTCTTTTTCATGGCATTCCTCGTCAGGTGTCAGTTCCTCAATCGCCCATGATGTGAATCCGTTACGCTCTACATACTCCTTAGCTTTGCCATAGGAGGTGAATGCAGCGACTGCTTCCATTTCACCTTCAAAGCCGCGAATGCTTACGACAAATACTGGTGCGCTCATACTCACTCCTTCACTTTGATTCCAGCTGCGCGGATGGCTTCAGCGCAGTAGTCGATAGCACAGTTGTGGCCTTTGTCGAACTCATCCTCAACCATCACTTTGTCATCGAGTTTTATCTCGATAGCTTCTCGACTGGCCTGCCAGCTCTTCCATGCTGCTTGTGTTTTATCGTGGGAATAAGTTTTTCCATCACAATTCTTTAGTGTGGCAAGGCACGGCCTGGTCACCCTGCACCACGATTCGAAAGCCTTTCTTGATTCGTCCATATTCCTCTCCTTCGCCAGGCTAAACTACTGCCTTTTTGATTGTCATTTCTATTGGGCTTTCCGTGTTGTGCGGTCTGAATGTCACATCAACTACAAAGCCGATTTTGCAGAGCATCTCCAAAAGCATGTCTATCGAGAACTTTGATACATAGCCATGAAGCAAGTTGCTAACTCTTGGCTGGCTGACTCCAAGCCTTTTTGCAGCAACAACCTGTGTCCATCCTTCCTGCCTGATTAGCTGAGTTATCGTGATAATCAGCTTTGACTTAAGTGATGCCATGGTCAGCTCAACCGGGTCATTGATAATCAGGCTAAAAGGTTCGTTTGTTTTTATCATCATTCCTCTCCATCAGCGTGCTGGGGTGTTAGTTGGCATCCTGGCGATAAATCATAATCACCAAGCCTGACTTTGTTGCTAGCTTAACCGTGTCGCCTGCGGTTACCTTGTCTAACTCATAGGCCTCGTATAACGCATTGACCGCTTTTTGCTTTTTGGAATCCTTACGTCGTTTATCCCATTGCTTTAGGGCGTTACTTACAACCCATTGGCCAGTTTTAAACATGATGTAGGTGTATCCGATGAAGCAAAGACCAATATTGAGCGCTGAAGATAGGTCTTTCATGCCCTCACCTCTCTTAATGCCTTGTTGATAAATGCAGTCAGTGGGTTAGGTAAATCGTGGTCCGGAATCGGATCACCTCGCTCATTGCGAATAACCACTTTGTCTGACTTGTAATACTGATAGTGCTTTGGCCTGCCCTCTCTGCTGAGAACCTGACCTCTTACCAACTGGAAAAGAGCTGAGGTTACTGAGCATCGGGGGATTCTGGTGTTTTGTATGATTTCGGGGCAGGTACAGCCGGGATGTTCTGTGACGTATTTCTCGATGGTTTCAAGCTGAAATTTTGGCCTCATGATTTACTCCTAACACTCGTATTCATCCTGATAAATGCGCAGTTCGTTCTGCACGAATGCGTATGGGTCAAGACCAGAGTGTTTGTTGCTGAAGTAGTAGGTTTTCTCTGCGCCAGGGGCGTGTCGTGATTTGGTGCAGATGATTTCGGTTACGCCTTTAAGCTCTGTTTGTGGGTTGTATTTCTCATCTCGGTAGACCATGAAAATAACGTCGGCCTCCTGCTCGATAACACCAGACTCTCGCAAGTCTGAGTTAAGCGGACGTTTGTTCGCGCGCTCCTCACACTTACGGCTCAACTGAGACAATGCGATAACCGGGCAGCGCAATTCCTTTGCAAGGTTCTTCAAGCCGGTAGCAATTTCACCTACTGACTGGTTCATGTTTTCAGGATTGGTCATCTTCATCTTCTGCAGATAGTCGACGACGATAACTCCTAGCCCACCAAGCTTCTTGTGCATCCTGCGAGCTTCAGCGCGTAACTGGTGAATACTCAGGGATGTTTTGTCGTTGATGTGGATGGGAGCTGTACCGAATTCTTCCAGGCACTTTCCAACCTTTGCCCATTCTGCATCCTGATTCTTTCCATTCGTGCCAAGCAACCCCTCTTTGCTGACCCCGGCGCGGTGGAACGCGATGCGCTGAGAAATCTGCTCGATGGGCATTTCAAGGCTGAAGAACATCACTGGCTTCCTGCTTTTCAGTGCCACCGTCTCAGTAACCGTGGTGCTGAACATTGTTTTTCCAGTTCCAGGGCGACCGCCTACAACGATGAAATCCGTGTTATTGAAACCACCAAACGCCTTGTCGATGTCCGTTAGCCCAAGCTCCGTCCGGTGCTTCCAGATGTCGCCGTTGATGATTGACTCAACCTCGTCAATTGCGATCTCAATTCCGTCGAGTATGTGGCGCGTTCCTGATTCGCTAAATGCCTCAATCGCTCCAATACTGGTCTGGATATTGCCGATGATGTCCTGCACGCTGTCGGTAGTGGGTTCAGAAAGCTTCTGAATCCCTTCCTGCAGCATCTGAATCATCATGCGACCAGATGTGAACTCTTTTAGCTTCTGAACGTACACAGGCAGATTACGAAGCGATGGAATGTCTTTCGTGGTTTCCGCCAGGTATGCGAATCCACCAACCTTGTCGAGCTCTCCGCGAGCTTCAATGTCTGAGGTGACAGTCAGCAGGTCAACTGGAGATCCGATTGAGTTGAGCTTTTTCAGCGTGCTTAGTACGACCTTGTGCGCATAGACGGTAAAATCGCTTTCGCTCAGCCCCTCGATGGCATCCTGAGCTGCATCGGCAAACTCATCCCTTCCCAGCATGATTGAGCCCAGAACGTTGCGCTCGATGTATGAATCTACAAACCTACTCATGCAGTGACTCCTTTACGCTGCTTGTGCTCGTTGATGGCCTGCTCGTACACCGAGCCCCAGTTTTTCGGGTTAAGTATCCAGTCCAGTGTTAACCAGGGCTGATCGCCTTTTGTCGTGAACAGGGATGATTTGCCGATCAGGTCGAATGCCATTCCCATGTGCCGCAGCTCACGCCAGTTTCCTTGTGACGTTTTACCATTCCACACCGCTTCCAGATCGCGATGCGCAGGACGGCGACGATTCCATTCGTGAGGTGATACTGCCTTAGCCGGGAATTTCTCGTTCCAAAGAGCAATGATTTCTGCATGAGGACAGGCTGCGGGATTACTTCCCTGTCCATCAGCCCAAGTTAGAGCATCTGACAGATAGCCATCGAATCGAGTCATGCGGCAAATGTTATTCGGCTTAGGTGGGGTCTTGCGTGCATCCCAGCAGGTAACAGCCCATTTGATTACCAGCTTTAGATCATCAACTGAGTAACATTCACCTCTCGCTTTTACAGTGCTGAGAGCTTTCACAAAGGCTTCAGGTGATGAGCATCTTGCCCCTGCAAGACCGTTGTAATAATCCAGACAATCAAGAGCGAGAGTTTCCACCCCCTCTGGGGGATTAAGGGGGGTTTTATTATTCTTGTTAAGTACCTTCTTGTTCTGTTCGACGGATGGTTCGACGACCCCCTCGACGGCTACAAGCTTCAAAGCCGCGCCATTACTGGCTTTAGGTTCGACGGACGGCACGACGGAAGGCTCGACGCCTGAAATACCCTGATATTCACAGTAATTTGTGATGGAAATTACTAATCCAAAAGGGTTTCCTTCCTTGGTGATCATGTTTTCCTTGCAGAAGAAGTTGAGCATTCTCTCAACAGCTTTCGGGCTCTTTTCCTTCCCATCCTGATCGCGAAGTTTTCTTGCCAGAACCGTAGTGGTTGTTACCAGTTGACCGGCTTCCAGCTTCCACTCTCTTCCTGCAAATTCGTTAATGCCAGGCTTGTAACGAGCTTCACCAAGCAGGCGGACCCACAATGCAAGCTTGGCCGTATCTTTCGACCATGGAGCATTAAGGGCGCTCCTGAACATGGCAAAGTGACCTTGCTTTCTGTTGTCCAAGTGAGAGCTCCTGGAAGACATCTCTTCCGTTCGTACTAACTTAACGACGCCCATTCTTCACTCCTGCTTTGGCTAGTCTGTAAACGCCAATAAGACGCTCTGCGAACGCTCTGTTATTGGCGGCTGTATTCACTAATCCTTCAGGTGAATCAGGGTGTCGAATCTCTTCTTTTTCCTGGTACTTTTTACGCTTTCGCATTAAAATATCTCCTGTGAATAGTGTTGACGTAACACAGTGTTCTCAGGCCTCGAATGAGTTACCGCTCATCGGGGCTTTTTCTTTTGTGAGGTAACTAGCCAGCCGCTTTGTCAGCTCAGCCATTTCCTCGTCTTCGATTCCGTATTCAAGAACCGCCAGCATCATGCTCATGGTCTTGAAGAAGCTGTTCTTCTCCCTTCCCTTTGCCACCTTCATGCGGCAAATCTGCGCTTCGTCTACGCCGATAAGCTTTGAGAGTTTCGACTGACCAAACGCGGCGATCTTGTTAAGCAATGTTGATTCGATTTGCATTGCTTTCTTGCGATACATTGATTCTTCCATTTGTAATACTTCCTTTAGTTAATAAGTGTTTACGCATCGGTTGATGCGATTTGAAGTTTGAGGCTCGCTTTGTCAGCGACGTAGGACGAGAGTCCGTTGTGGGGTGTTACTTAAGCTGCTTTTTTGCGCGGCGGAAAAAGAGAATCCAAGTTCGTTTTCCCGCCGAGTTTATTTAGTGCCTTAACCAGGCTTCGGCATGACTCTAAATCTGGAGCCCGGATACCGGCCTCATAGTTGGCTAAGCGCGACTGATTCCAGCCACATGCGCAAGCCAGCGCAGATTGAGTGATGCCAAGTTTTTTCCGTTCATTGGCAATGTTGTTCATGGTTTTCCTTAAAAGCTGGGTCACTCAACATACATTAAACACATATTGTGATTATTAGTCAACACAAATCGTGTAAAGCCACGCAACACGGAACGTGATATAAAATGCGCATGAAAAGAACAGAAACTATCGCCGCGCGAATAAAGAGATTGCGAGAGATAAAAGGCCTTTCACAGAAGGCTTTAGCGGAGCTTTGCGGCTGGGCTTCACAATCTCGGATCGGAAATTATGAATCAGGCACAAGAAGCGTTAGTGTTGAAGATGCGGAAGTGATCGCAAAGGCATTAGGAGTTGCCACGGCTGAGCTGCTTTTTGGCGACGACTATCAGGGACAATACAAACCAGGGGTAAAGTTCCCGTTGATTAGCTGGGTTAGCGCAGGTGCCTGGTGCGAGGCAGTGGAGCCATATAACGCACAAACAGTCGATGAGTGGTACGAATCAGACTGCCACGTCGTTGGAGACGCATTCTGGCTTAGGGTTCAGGGTGATTCTATGACTGCGCCTACAGGATTAAGCGTTCCAGAAGGAATGCTGGTTCTTTTCGATACAGGCAAAGAGCCGGTTAATGGCAGCCTTGTAATAGCCAAACTCACCGATGCCAACGAAGCTACATTCAAAAAATTGATAATTGATGGCGGGAGCAAGTATCTGAAAGGTCTTAACCCAGCTTACCCCCTGATTCCTATCGATGGTAATTGCAAAATCATTGGCGTGGCAGTGCAGATGATGATGCGTTTCTCCTGATATAACATCGCGTTAAAACAAACCAACCCGCTTCGGCGGGTTTTTTATTATCCCGCAAAAAATAAATTCCATTAAAAATCAATACAAACACGCATTGTGATAAAAATAATCACATTACGTGTTGACACCACAAACACAATCTGTGATTATCTATCCATCAACACGGAGCACCACTCACCAGGACGGTGAACATACAACGATTCAGAGATGAATCTACGGCGCTGACAAAGCGCGATAACCAAAGTGAAGTTTGGGATGTGGTGAAGCTCAACGGCGAGCTAGCAGATAGGCGACTGTGAAAATACTAGTCATGTAGCGGAACGCTGCGCGCACTGCAATCGGCATCGCACCGATGGAAGATGGTTCGACTCCATCCACCACATCACTAAAGTTCATCAGGAGGTCACTATGACACGCAGAACAGCTTTCAAAGGTTCATCAGCAGCTCGTCGCCGTGAACGCTTAAAGGCAAAAGCCATTGCACAAGGTGTTGAAGCTCGTGAAGAGGTTATCAGTTCAGAGAAACTTCACCGCCCTACCCTCAGTCGGGCACAGATTCAGGCTAAAGGCACGCACGAAACGCCTAAGCGCATTGAAGACGCTAAGCCGATCAAATTCATGGTGCAGGACGCGTTCTTGCAGCTGGAAGAGTACAAACGCAACCTTGAGCGTGCAGCGATTGTGTATGCGAATGAGTTCGGACGTAAGCAGGATGTGAGCGGCTCTGTGTGTCTGCCAGAAGTTGCACTTTTCGCAGCTGGTCATCGTACAAGTAAACAGGTTACAGCGAGGTGAGTATGGCAACAATTGCAGAGACTAATGACTTTAATGCCAAAAGCGTTTTTGTAAATAGCGATGGAGACATTGTCATTTATCACGGTGAGGAGAATGTGATTCTTGACAGGGAGCAGGCTAAAGGACTGGTTGATATATTGACCTTGTATGTTGAGACTGGTGATATTGATTAATTCGGGCCGCATAGTCGGCTTTCTTTTGGCAGCAAGTCACAGAGGTGAATATGAACGAGTTTAAGGGAACAAAACAGGAATGGGTACGCGATGGGAAGATGGTGTACGCCCTGGAAGATGGTGAGAATCGGTTTTACGCTGCGTTTTATCCTGGACGTAACTGCCTGAATGGAGAGTCAGAAGCAAATGCTCAGCTTGCTATGGCAGCTCCTGATTTGCTCGAAGCTCTACAGCAGCTTCTTGAGGATGTTTGCTCCAACAATGACAGCGTATTGGGTTACAGAGTTGCTGAGGCTCGCTCAGCCATCAGCAAGGCTCTGGGGGAGGAGTGATGGAATTAAATAAAGAGCAAGCAGTAGAAGTTATCAAGCTTATCGAGCAAGCGTTTCTTGATGGGTTTGATGATGAGATTTTGGTTGAGCTTCACGAAAAGCTCGCTGTGTTTGTAAGCGAATAAGCACCTATAGCTGATTCACGAGTCAGCTATGTGAGCCAATCCGCGCTCGTACTATCGGAGACGATTCGATAGTGTCTGATTAGATCCCCTCGTTTCACATTTGCCCTCCACTGCGAGGGCATTTTTTTAACTGTATATCAGTGCGCTCAACGAACGCAGCGCTATGCAATCACACACAACATAAGGAACCAGCCCATGATGCAACTAAGCCTCGCGGGTAGCGGCGTCATGTCCGCTTATTTCCCCGCTGAATCCGAATTATCCAAACGTGTTCGCCGTCTTATTCGTGCTGCCCGTAAGCACCTGGAGGGTTTATGTCACCAGTTATAAATCACAGCCTGCTCAAAGCGGCGCAGAGCAAAGCGGTTATTGCTCGCTATCTCGGTAACGCTCAGATGTGGCTGCAGGCCAATGAGCAGATGAAGTCAGCAGTTGGCATGCCGTGGTACCGCAAATCATGAGCATTGCAGATACCTGGTCAGAAGATGCCTTTGTCCGCCTTATGCAGGACATGTTGAAACAGCAGAAAGAGGATGCAGAAGATGCGCCTGACGATGACAGACAAAACAGAGATTAAGCAAATCATCGCGAGCTTTAACGACGAAGACAATGCGGCGATTGATAAGCAGGTTGAGATGCTGTGCGCGAACATGCGTCCGGTGCTCAACATGCTCGAATCACATAGGCCTGACGATTACACCAAGGATGCAGTCGAGTGGCTTGGCGAAGACGACTGCAATTATCAGGAATTCGCTGGCGAGGTTATGTGGGACATATTCAGACCGCGCGTAGAGGTTGAGTATGCGATCGGCATATTCCTGCGCCGTCATACTTTCGAGGATGCAGCATGAGCAATATCGTTGAGTTCGTTAAACAGCAGGAGCCGCTATTCAACAAGGCGGCCACCGATGAACGGATGGTTTGGGCAAAGGAAAGCCAATTCGCTATTCAGCTATTTCAGAACAACGACTACCTTGCCAAAATTGCATTCCAGAACCAGACCAGCACTCAGAACGCGATCATTAACGTTGCGGCAATTGGCATTTCGCTAAACCCTGCGCAGAAGCTGGCTTACCTGGTTCCGCGTAAAGGGGCTATTTGCCTAGACATCAGTTACATGGGCTTGATGCACATCGCACAGCAGTCTGGCGCAATTAAGTGGTGTCAGTCGGCAATTGTTCGCAGAAACGACCAGTTCCGCCGGGAAGGGCTCGATAAGCCGCCGGTCCACATCTACAACGACTTTGATACTGAAGAGCAGCGCGGGGACATCGTAGGCGCGTATGTAACGGTAAAAACTGACGATGGTGATTTCCTCACCCATACGATGCGCATCGATGCCATCTACTCCATCCGTGACCGCTCAGAAGCGTGGAAGAAGTACAAATCTGACAACAGCAAAAAGTGTCCATGGGTCACAGACGAAGAACAGATGATCCTCAAGACGGTCGTGAAGCAGGCAGCAAAATACTGGCCTCGCCGTGAGCGCCTGGACGCCGCCATAGACCACGTTAACACCGAGGGTGAGGAAGGTATCAACTTCTCAGCAGAACGCCAACCAGAACGCGATGTAACCCCAGCAGGGGACGAAATTATCAAGGAGATTAACGACGTTCTTATCGCAATGGATAAGACGTGGGAAGAAAACCTGCTCCCAGTCTGTTCGCAAATTTTCCGTCGTGATATTCGCGATTCATCAGAGCTTACGCAAGCTGAGGCAGTTAAAGCCCTCGGTTTCCTCAAAAAGAAGGCGGCAGCATGAACGCCAATCCACTTATGCCCGGTGAAAAATATGGGCACTTAACCGTCAAAGAATACTCGCACATGCTGAGAGGTAGAAGGATGTATCTATGCCTTTGTGTGTGCGGTAATTCCTGCTATAGAGCCGCAAATCAGCTTAAAAACACTTCAATAAGCAGCTGCGGATGCATGACAGGAAAAAACGCTACTCACGGCCAGCGCAATACCCGCGTTTACAGGATTTGGAGCGGAATGAAAAACCGCTGCACGAACCCGAACAACAAAGACTTCGAAAAATACAGTAAGCGCGGCATCTGCGAAAGGTGGCTGACGTTCGAGCTATTTCTTGAAGATATGGGGCCACCTCCTACGCCTAAGCATCAGCTAGATCGGAAGAACAATGAAGGCCCGTATTCAAAAGACAATTGCAGATGGGCAACGGTTACCAAACAGGCGGAAAACAGAAGCACATCGTTTTACTGGTTTGTTGATGGGTTGCGTTTTGAAAGTGCCGGAGCCGCGGCGAATCATTTTGGCGTGAAATCAGCAACCATCCACAAATGGTGTCACGGCTACAACAATAGAGGCATTAACATCCCGCCAAGAGCCAACTGCCGTAAGGAGAGGAAATATGGATAACACGTGGCTCATTAAATTTGAGCAAATATTTGGGCCAATTGCACAAATTGAGCAAGGCAGCGAGACATGGGCAAGGGCGAGACTCGGAGTTATTACTGCCTCTGACGCTCACAACGTCATTTCCAAGCCTCGATCTGGCACCAAATGGACAGACATGAAAATGTCCTACTTCCACACGCTGCTCGCCGAGGTATGCACCGGCGTGGCGCCAGAGGTTAACGCGAAGGCTCTGGCCTGGGGAAAGCAGTACGAGGAAGACGCCCGCACCCTCTTCGAGTTCACCACGGACGTAAAAGTCACGGAGTCTCCGATCCTGTTCCGTGACGAGAGCATGCGCACTGCGTGCTCCCCTGACGGCCTGTGCAGTAACGGGTTCGGCCTCGAATTGAAATGCCCTTTCACCTCCCGCGACTTCATGAAATTCCGCCTTGGCGGTTTCGAAGCCATCAAGTCTGCGTACATGGCCCAGGTGCAGTACAGCATGTGGGTGACCGGAAAAGACGCCTGGTTCTTTGCCAACTACGACCCACGCATGAAGCGTGAAGGCATTCACCATGTCGTCGTTGAGCGGGATCCGCAGTACATGACCGATTTCAACGAAATGGTGCCGGAGTTCATTGAGAAGATGGACGAGGCGCTGACGGAAATCGGCTTCACGTTCGGGGAGCAGTGGAAATGAAACGCACACCATTTTACCGCAGGCCCGGGAGAACCGGGCAATTCTCGGGGCTACGTGAGCGCGTTATCTGGATGATTCAGACGCGCGGCCGCCCGGTCACAGGAAGCGAAATCGCTGAGAAGTTTGGCGTAACGCTCATCGAGTTTAACCGGGTAGCCAACGGCATCACCCGCGGCACCGGGCAGATAGCGCAGATCGTTGAGTCGGAAAAATGGATCAACGAGGACGGCATCTGCGACCGGACATTTGACCTGGTAACGAAGCCAAAGGTTGTAACGCCGCAGGGCAAATCGCGGCTGTTCACCCGGCGCGCCATTGAGCAATCGCAGGAAGGCAGGCGGCAGGAGTGCATTGAACGTGCCGCCCGCCGTCGCCGCCTGATAGCTCAGGGCCTCTACATCGACGAAATGGAGTCAGTGCTATGAAAGCGTGGTCACTTGAAGAGCTGGCGCTGCTGTGGCGACACTCAAACGCAGAGGTCGCAGAGATTACCGGCCGCAGCATTGAAGAGGTCGGAGATAAGCGGCTGCAAACCAATATTGAGCGTAATGGCTGGGATGTTAACGATCCGGAGCGGGAGGAAGAATGACCTATCAACTCCACGTCGGGCGCTGCGAAGACGTCCTGAAAACACTGCCGGATAACTCAGTTGACGCCATCGTGACGGATCCACCGTACGGGCTGAGCTTCATGAACCACAAATGGGATTACGACGTTCCCACCGTTGAGCAGTGGCAGGAATGCCTGCGCGTCCTTAAGCCAGGCGGACACCTGCTGGCGTTTGGCGGATCACGCACCTATCACCGCCTTGTGGTTAATGCAGAGGATGCCGGTTTCGAAATCCGAGACCAAATTCTCTGGATTTACGGCAGCGGCTTCCCCAAGTCGCATAACCTCGATGGTGATTTTGATGGCTGGGGAACGGCTCTGAAGCCTGCGCACGAACCGATCGTCATGGCTCGCAAGCCATTCAAAAAAACGGTGTCAGCGAACATGGCTGAGCACGGTACCGGGGCGATCAATATCAATGCCTGCCGCATCCCTACCGACGAGGCGCTAAATGGCGGTGCTGGCGGTCTGCTTTCACACCGGCGTGATGGTACCGAACCTGTTGCAGATTACGAGCAGGCACCAGAGGGTCGCTGGCCGGCAAACATCATTCACGATGGAAGCGATGCTGTAGTGTCAGCGTTTCCGGATGCGAAAGGCCAGCAAGGAGCGCTTACTGGCAATGAGCCAAGCTCGAAAATGGGTGTGGCTAATTGCTACGGGCAAATGGACCGACGGCACGAATCAACTCCACGCATCGACAACAGCAAGAGCGCCGCCAGGTTCTTCTACTGCGCGAAAGTAAAACCGAAGGAGCGCGATGAAGGGCTAGAGAGATTTATTGCGACGTCAGCCAGCGACATGACCGGCGGACGCAAAGAAGGAAGCGTCGGCATTAACGATCCGCGCGCCGGTGCTGGGCGTACTAATGGCGCGAAGAACAATCACCCCACCGTTAAGCCTATCGCCCTGATGAGCTATCTCTGCAGGCTGATTACTCCGCCTGCCGGTACCGTGCTTGATCCGTGGATGGGAAGCGGGAGCACTGGCCGGGCGGCTATCGAGGAAGGTTTCAACTTCATCGGCATCGACCTGAACCCAGATTACGTGACCATTGCTTCTGCGCGAATTGCTCACTCCTTCAAAAAGACGACGGAGGCCGCATGACGCCAGAAATAGACAACGCCATCCGCGCCGCCTGCCGCCGCTGCACCGAGGAAATCAAGCAGGCCATGCGCAAGAAGCCAAAGCCTAACTGGAACGAAACGGTGCCTCCCATCATCAACAAGCATCACAAGAAAATTGAAGCTCTGGGAGTTAGCCTCCTGGAATTCGTCGTATACACAGGGCGGCTTAATCGCCGCTTCGGGGTTGAATCGTGAGCAATTATCCAAGGGTTGGCAGTGTGTCAGCTAAAAGCAAAAACACCTCCGCTAAATGCAAATGCGGTGCAGTGGCGAAGCATAAAACGACGTTGGAAATGAATATTTTCCGTGGCGATGACGAAGTGGTTTGGTCTTGTAACGAGCACAAGAAGGACTGTGCATTTCTGGTCGGTGAGCAAGGCGGTGCAGAATGACTCTATCTCTTAATAGGCTTAAAGAGTTGCTTTTCTATGACCCTGATACTGGAATATTCACATGGATTTCTTCTACAAAAAACTACAGACGTCCCGTTGGAACGGTTGCAGGATACATAAATTCCCTAGGATATGTGCAAATCGGCATAGATTGCGTTGCTTATGGGGCACATCGGCTAGCTTGGATGTATGTGCATGGCAACCTTCCTGAGATGGACGTGGACCATATAAACGGGAACCCATCAGACAACCGAATCGAAAATCTGCGACTAGCTACTCACCAGCAAAACATGTGCAACAGGAAGAAGAGAAAAGATAACACATCCGGATATCCTGGCGTGTACTTCAATAAAGCCGCTAATAAATGGCGTGCGTGCATACGTGTTGAAGGAAAGCGCATCCATCTTGGGTATTTTAAAACAGCACAAGAGGCACATGATAAATATGTTGAGGCTTCAAAAAACTATCACTCCCAATACACGAGAGCACAGCGGTGACCGGGATCAGAAAGAAGCAGCTACCACAAAGCCTCTTAAAGAGGCTTTTTTATTGCTCGCGTTCACATTCATCCGAATTAACCGACAGTTCAGGGAGCATTGACCATGGCAGACATCATCGACACCGCAGCAGAGATTGAAGAGCTTCAGCGTAACGCTGCCCTTTCCGCTCACCGCATCGACCGTAACGCGGTATCAGCTGAACGTTGTGAAGAATGCGACGAACCAATTCCCGAGCCGCGACGTGCTGCCGTTCCCGGCTGCCAGACGTGCGCGGAGTGCCAGGGCATCATCGAGTTGAGGAAGAAGCTGCGAGGTGCTTGATGTTTACACTCATTCAACGGGGTCAGATTTACGCTGACCAGCACGGTTGGCCCGTCATCATCCACAGTTGCACATCACAGATAGTCCGATACTGTCGACAGGGCCGGATCAACACCGCTTC
>ERZ1026864.170-NODE-170-length-46719-cov-18.878193_pt1 | contig 46719 bp, 46 predicted proteins | sample MGYA00380162_ERZ1026864 | MGnify/ENA primary metagenome ERZ1026864 (study PRJEB33269, sample SAMEA4719798) | human gut metagenome | biome: human-associated habitat; feature: organic feature; material: feces | place: Cameroon | collected 2013-10 ... | reverse complement strand
AGAGCGATAAATCAAAATTTTATGGGTAAATCAAAAATATAAAGGAGCGGATGAATAATGAGTAAACAAGTGTATATAAGTGCTGATTATGATGAATTGAATGGAGATCGCGTAGTTGTGGATACCCTTAATCAATGGGCGAGTGATAATATTCATAAAGTTAATTTTATTGATATGTCAAAGGTTGCATCAGGAAGTGTATCTGATGATTCGGATTGTAGACCATGTGATTTGAAAAGAGAGTTTAACCAACAGATTAACGCGTCGTCAGCAGTTGTTTTTGTCGTAGGAGACATGACTGCAAGTAGAACTGCAGGAAGTAGTTGTTCTAGAGTGGGAAAAGCGCAGTATGAAAGTTCATGTACACCATATAAACAAAACGTAAATGGCAGTAAAATGTGTAAGGTGACTTCTACATGTGACGCGGGAAATAGTCCGGATGTTGGAAATATTAATAGTTATTCTTACTTGAGACATGAATTTGAACAGGCTAAAAAAAGAAATAAGAAAATTATTATAGTATTTAATTCTTTAAGAAACGAAATGGAGTGGTTGCCTTCGTATATGAATGGATATGAGCAGGATGTACATCCTTTTTGGAAAAAGAATGATAATGGTGAAAAAGTAGGAGATTATGAATACATAAAAGAGGTGCTTGGATTTGAATGATTTATATAAAAAGAGTGCAGCCATTGCGATTAGTGTATTTTCGCTTATTTTAACAGTAGTTCCAGAGGATATGTTTAAATGCATAAAGTTTTTAAAGAACTTTTCAGATGGATTGAACATTATTTTCAATAGAACAATACTTTTTCTGATAATTTTTCTTTTAACTATGTTTCTCTATAAAGTGGTGGAGAACGATAAAAGGAAAAAATTATACAATTGTGGTGAGATATCAAGATATCTTCAAAATAAAAAATTGTAAGAAGGTAATTCCGTTTGATGAATGCTATACAACAGATGTTGGAGAGGCACCAGGTGAAATAAAACCGACTTCTATATGTGGACAATATCTGACAGAATACCCGATCATCAATGTGCAAGATTTAATAAAACAGGCTAAATTGAGAACGAAGGGAAAATCAAAATATCAGAATAAAGATAGATATGAGTCTGGAGTTTTGGTGCCAAATCAAGATTATTTATTGTTGGCTTTTGCTAAGCTTGATAAGGAAGGTCTTGGTAGAATGACAAGACAAGAATTGGTTGATTGTCTTATGGTGTTATGGGAAGAAATAGATAAGCATTATGGTCAACAAGATATATGTATACCTATATTAGGATCGGGGATAACCCGCATGGATGATTCTGCACTTATGCAGCAAGAACTTCTCGACGTAATTATATTAACATATAAGTTGAGCGCTTCTAAAATTAAAAAGCCTAACAAGTTAATTATCGCATGTAAGCGAGCAGAAGATTTTTCATTATATAAGATAGGTGAATACATATAAATTTCTATGTTTATGAAAAGGTGGTGATAGCTGTATGGCACAGAGAACTGTTGCACTTTGCGACGGAAAATATATCGGAATTGAAACTATTTATACGGTTATCGATGGCCGTCAGATAAATATTCCGGAGAAATTAAAAGAATTAAGAGCTAAGAGTCAGAGAAATGAGCTGTTTTGTCCTTGTGGATGTGGAACAAATCTCATACTCGTAGCTGGTGATAAAAATCTAAGAGAGCAGCATTTTAGGAAAAAATCAGGAACCGGTACATATGAATGTAATATGCCGACAGAAGGTAAAACTTCGGTTGATTCAAAGATAGTACTGAAATGTTGGTTGGATGATAAGCTTAAAGCCAATGATATTGAATCAAGGGTTCCGATTGATACAGTAGAAGATACAAAAAGAAAACCGGAGTTTACATTCCTATCAAAGGATAAGAAGTTTGCCATTCGTTATTGGAGAACCCGCACCAACATTCTTGATGATAGACTGGATATATTGACCGGTAATTTGTCTGGAATAAAGGTTGTATATATTGTTGATGCATCAAATGGTGGTACGGAAGGCCAATATCCAGAAGCACTTATGAAGTTGCAGGATAGACAGTCATTTTGTTTATTGTTATCAGTTCAAGAAGGAGAATATGATAAGGCTTTATTAAAGGCAGTATTCTATGATAAGGATTTAGATGGACTCTGGAAGGAAGTTGTTTTTGCTGAGGGAAAACTAAGTAATTTTTCAATAGTTGATAATAATATATTATTTGCAGAGAATACGATGGAACAGTTATTAGCAGAGGCTAAGATTGTTTTTTCTAATGAGAAGCAGGTTGAAAAAGAACATAGAGCTGAGCAAGAGAGATTAAGAGCAGAGCATGTTCGAAGAATGCAAGAGGAAAATGAGCACCGTAGGCAAGAGTTATTGAGCCAACGCGAGGAAGTAGAGAAAAAATTTCAGAAGCAAAAAGAAGAAGTAGAAAAACGCCGTAAAGAATTTGAGGAAAAGAGAAAAATAGAAATTGAGAGGCAGCAGGAAGAACAGCGCCAGAGAGAAGAAGATTTTAAACGTAATATGGAATCAAACTTTTCACAGCAGGAAACACAAGTTAGGGATGCAGCAGGAAATCGATGGATTAAATGTGAATTTTGCGGAAAGATTGCAATGGAAAATGAATTTAACTCTTATGGCGGAGCGGGACATATTAATTTGGGAACATGTAAAGAGTGTTCTGCGAATAATCCTGCTGTTAAACAAAAAGCAGAAGAACAAGCTATAAAATTAAGAAATAAGTATGATCCGAATATATGCCCGGAATGTGGAGGAAGACTTCGCGAGAGGAGTGGGCCGTACGGACGCTTCATGGGATGCAGTAATTACCCAACTTGCCGGTATAATAGAAAAATACATAACTAAAACAAAGAAGGTCGAGATCGTTTCAAGTTTTAAGCAGCATTTGTACCTGCACGAAATAAGGATTATACAATTCTTGCGGATGAGATTGACCGGTTGAAAGAAAAGAAGCAGCAGCTTTTGGTAGATAAGGCTGAAACTGAAGGATTCAAATTGAGAATCGGAGAGTTGGAGGCTTTTTTAAAAGGGACGAACCACGAGCTTACAGAATATGATGAGGCGATGGTCAGAAAATATATCCGGGAGATAAAAGTGTATGAAGATCATTTGCAAGTGTGCTTTAAAGCAGGAATTGACGTGGATATTGATAGATAAATACTAGTGGTGAGGTGATTATCCTTGCCGCTTTTTTATTTGATTTTATTCGTGCTTTGGCATATAATTAAATGTAAGTTGTAAAATGTGTTTTTTCTATCTAAGAAAGGATAATATGGAGTACTTATCTATAAAACAAACATCAGAGAAGTGGGGTATATCCGTCAGGAGAATTCAAGTGTTGTGTTCAGAGGGCCGCATACCAGGTGCTACAAAGATAGGTTCATACTGGGCGATTCCTTCAGATGCAGAAAAGCCAAATGATGAGCGTATAAAAAGCGGAAAGTATATAAAAGAGAAGAACACCAAGCAGTCATAGGCTTGTTTATTAAATCAATAAAGAAAAGAGGCGGTTACATTGTCAACGGAGTGGTTTGTATCAGGAAATCCTAAAAAATATGATTGTATAAATGCTTTTAGGGATTTGAAAAAAATCGATTGGAAACAAAGTACAAATGTCGAAGAGGGGGACATTGTGTACATTTATGTTTCTGGGGAAGAGCATGCCGTAAGATTAAAATGCCATGCAAACAAAGTAAATATTGAGATACCCGACATAGATGATCGAAAATATGATCTTACCGGTGAATTTGATGGTAAGGCAGGACGCTATATGGAGCTTGAGCTTGTAGAGGAGCTTGAGGGAGATTTGTATGACCGTTTTACTCTGGAAAAGCATGGATTTGGTACGCCTCAGAGTCCTGTAAGAGTGAGTCTGGAAACAAGAGAGTTCTTGAATATATCACAGGAATTACAGCACGTTGATGAGATGGATCCAGATAAGCATGATGGAAGTTATGAGCTCGCGCGTGAAACTGTGCGTGCTTATAAAAATATGGGCAACCTTGATCAGATCGATTTTAAGGATATGAATCTGATTTATCACATGGTTATTGGCACTTGGAGGCAGAAGGTAGATAATAAGAAAAAATCCATTTCTGAAAGTCATCTGCCGGACAGTGAGAAATCAAGATTAACAGAACTGCTTGATAAAATTTGGGAGAATGCAAATAACAATGTGTATTCCAATCGCGAAGGTGATGCCTCAATTGGAATGTTTGGAACCGCGTTCTACTCTTTTTATGATGCAAAGAAAGATGATTGCATTCGCTTTATTCAGATGTGTATAGATATTCTGGATAATGATTCCGACGAAGAAATGTTTGAAACATGTCAGAAAGCATTATCTACAGGAATTCCTGGAATGCAGGCCGCATCAGCTTCAGTAATACTTCATTGTCTTAAACCTAATACATTCCCTGTGTTTAATTCCAATTCGGGTAACCCTAACATATATCTTTACTTTGGAATTGAGCTTGAGAAGGTATCTGATTTAAGCAAGTACATAGGAAATTGCAGAAAAGTAAAAGAGTTCAGAGATAAGAATTTCACTGTTAAAAACTATAGAATTTTTGACCTTGCGGCACGAAAGCTCGGTAAGGGCGACAAAGAATATGATGCAATTGACTTTGAAAGAATTGTAGCATTCCTTAGGGATTATGCTGGAAAGCATTATGTTAATCCTGATAAAGCTGGTCCTGATAGAGAGGCAATGGAGGCTTTCAAGGAAGAAGGCGGAAAGGCTCGTGAAGAGTACACAAAGTTCTGTGCGCATGTTGTTAGTGCGTTCCCTGATTTGGAAGCGCAGTCGTGCTCCGGCTGGATAAATCAAGGTAACAATACTCAGAAATATTTCTGGGTTGAGCTGAAGGGAAAAGACTGGAAGAATTACCCTCACAGTATTTCTATTTCGCTTAACGATAAGAGTGCAACTGATGAAGAATGGGTACTTTCCGTAAGAGTTGAAACCAGAGATGGTGCAAGTAAGGAAGAGGACTATTCCCGTCATAATGTGATAGCTGATATGGAGATACCGGAAGGTGTCGATGCTTATTATGCATACACAACTAAGCAGGGAGACTATTTACCTGCAGAGGGTGGCCAGCAGGAGGCTAAAGAGCTTCGTGATAGCGGCAAGGCTAGAAAAATTCAGGTTATAAAGAGAATTTCAAAACCATATGACTATACCAGAACAACGGAGATTGTGAAGGAGACACAAGACGCCGTTAAGTTTTTGATGCCGTTTTATAAGTATATCTTTGAGAAAGCTGGGGTATTGGGCGGAGCTGCAGAGTACTGGCCTTCTCAAGAAGAATACCCTGTGAATTTAACAAAGGATGATTGGAAATGCTTCATCGATGAAGTGGAGAGCAAGTCGCATAATGGATGCATGAGAGTTCTTGCTTGCTATGTTGATATTGGCGGTATTGGATCACCTAAAACATTATCAGACAAATATAAAGGGCACCCGACCGTTTATACAAGCAGCATTTTAAACACAAGCAAAAGAGCATTAAGTTTCTTTGGAATGAACCCCTGCCCGGATGGAGATACACAGCGATACTTTCCAATAGCTTTTCAGGGACGTATCGGTAGTGAGGTTAACGCTGGAACCTATGAGTATAAGATGCGTCCGGAATTATTAGAAGCATTGCAGGAAATGGATTTAACAGGAATAGATCTCATGTATGATAAGGGCGGTGATGATGAAATGAATGAGGCAGAATTCGATAAGAACATAATTCTTTACGGACCTCCTGGAACAGGAAAAACATATAATACCGCCATTTATGCTGTGGCTATTTGCGATAAATTGAGCCTTGATGAAGTTAAGGCAAGACCATATGAGGAAGTTCTGGATAGATATCGAGTTCTTAAGGATGAAGAGAAGCGCGTGGCGTTCACGACATTCCATCAGTCATATGGTTACGAGGAGTTTATTGAGGGAATTAAGCCCAAGATGGATTCTGATTCCTTTGATGTTGAATACACAATAAAAGATGGCGTATTTAAAGATTTCTGTGATAGAGCGTCTAAAAAGAAAACAAGTTCAAGTGGGGTTAATGTTGGAGAAAATGCTCGCGTATGGAATGTGATTCTTGGCGGAAGCGATGATCCTGATTTGAAGAAGAGATGTTTTAACGAAGGTACTATTCGAATTGGCTGGCACAAGTCACCAGAGGTTATCACAGATGAAACGGAAGGACTGAATGATAAGGAAAGACGTATCCTTTTAAACTTCCAGGATGAGATGGAAATAGGTGACGTTGTTGTTGCACGCGCTACCAGCGATGCTGTAGACGGAGTGGCGATTATTACTGGCGAGGTAGAGTTTGATACTTCAGATGAATATTATCCAAGGAAGCGTCAGGTTCAATGGTTGTATAAGGGAGCTAATATTAGCATTATCGATCTTAATGGTGGCACAAGATTGGATCGAAAGTCCGTCTACCCATTAAACCGAATCAGTGTAGGTGATTTGTTAAGCAGAGTTCCTACTGAGTCGGGAGTGGAGGTAGAGGATGAAACAAGGCCTTTTGTATTTATCATTGACGAGATTAACAGAGGTAATATTTCAAAGATATTCGGTGAACTGATCACCCTTATCGAGCCTACCAAGAGAAAAGGTGCAAAGGAAGCTATGGAAGCGACTCTTCCGTATTCAAACGTTCCTTTTGGAGTACCGAATAATGTTTATTTAATTGGAACCATGAATACTGCAGACAGATCCATCGCCATCATGGATACGGCATTACGGCGACGATTCCAATTTGAAGAGATGATGCCCAATCCACAAGTGCTCAGAGACCTTGGTGCGGATAAAGTTGTTGAGGGTGATGTTGAGCTTGATGTAGCAAAAATGCTTGAGGTTATTAATAAGCGTATTGAGTACTTATTTGATAGAGAACATACAATAGGGCATGCTTTCTTTACAGGACTTAAGGATGATGCAACAGTTAGTAAGCTTGCAAGTATTTTTAAGAAGTCAGTTATTCCTCTTTTACAGGAATACTTCTATGAAGATTACAGTAAGATAAGGATGGTCCTTGGAGATAATGGTAAAGAAAATACGGAGTACATGTTTATTCTTGCTACGGAGATAAAGTCAAACCAGATCTTCAGAGGGGACACATCCGATGTTGATATACCGGATTACTCTTATGTGATTCAAGATGAAGCCTTCGACAACATCATGAGTTATAAAGAGATAATGGGTTAAGAAAAGTGGTGATTAGATGAAGGAGCTCTTGGAGTTAAAAGAGTTTGAGACAGTAATTGGCAATCCCGATTATAAGGATCAGTATAAATGCATGGATAAGGACTCTTTTGCAGACCTCATTGAGTTCATTCATGCATTTGATTCGGATGAGGCGGAATCAGATGTTTTAGATTTTATCAAGATAGACTATAAGCGCAATTTGGGTGAGACCGTTACCTTTAAGAATTACGTTGGCCTTATCCAGATGAAGAATAATTATCAGATACAGGTTTTGCCTAAGATAGAGTTCGTGAATGGTGAGAAGGATGAGACAAAGCAGGTATTTATGAAAATGCTTCGAAGTATGAAGGATTTTCCGAGCAAAGTATTCACGAATGCCAATCTAAAAATAGATCGTATGAACCTTTATGAAGTCTTCATCAATATGTATTTGCAGGAGGTAAGAAAGCTTGTAAAGCATGGCATAAAATCCTCGTATGCAAGGCAGGAAGATAATCTTACTGTGTATAAAGGAAAGCTGATGGTTAATGAGCATATTAAAGCTAACCTTGCACATAAGGAAAGATTCTATGTGGGCTTTGATGAATATCAGGTAAACAGACCGGGAAATAGGTTGATAAAATCAACTCTTTTGAAGCTACAGAATATCAGCAGTAGTGCAGAAAACGGTAAAGAAATTAGGCAGCTTCTTACAGCGTTTGAGCTTGTTGAACCATCAAAGAATTATGATAAAGATTTTGCGAAGGTAGTAATTGACCGTAATACTAAGGACTATGAAATGCTAATGAAGTGGTCCAAGGTATTTCTTAAGGATAAAAGCTTTACAACCTTTTCTGGGACGGATAGCGCAAGAGCGCTGTTGTTTCCTATGGAGAAGGTATTTGAATCTTATGTGGCCAGGAACATGAAAAAGATCTTCAGCAGAGTTAATTGGGAAGTTTCCGCTCAGGACAAGGGGCACTACCTATTTAATACATTAAATGGAGAAAAATATCGGAAGTTTGCGCTCAGGCCAGACCTTGTTGTTACCAGGGATGATGGCAGTGTTGTTATTCTCGATACCAAGTGGAAGAGTCTCGTCAATGACAAAGGGGCCAACTATGGAATATCGCAGGCCGACATGTATCAGATGTATGCATATTCCAAGAAATATGGTACGCCAGAAATATGGCTTCTTTATCCGGTCAATGCCGCTATGAAAGATAGCGGAAGAATTACTTTTGATAGTGGAGATGGTGCGACAGTTTCATTGTTCTTTGTAGATGTGGCGAATATTGAAAAGAGCATGGAAGAACTTTTACGTATTCTATCTCCAAACATTACAGATGAGAATTTTACGGAGGATTACATAGATGGCGTTAACGCAGTTGGATGAGACGCAAAAGCTATCATTAAGAAATCGAGCAAAGGATGAACTGGTTCGTATTGAGAAACTGGTTGCTGATAAAGATAAGAAGAAGTTGATAGATGACTTTAAAGAAAAGTTCTCTATATAATATAGATGTCAGACCGAACAGATTTGTTTTGATGACAAGAAGATATACTTAGTCGGATAGAATGGAAATACAACAGAGGAAATTGTGTATGCCTGCAGAGGAAAATAGCAGACGGTCGGAGCATATTTGATATAGGAGAGAATAATATGTGGAAAGATGGAATCTTTGGCCTGATCATAGGAGATGCACTTGGTGTCCCGGTAGAGTTTTTAAGCAGAGAAGAAATGAAACTGAATCCGGTGACAGGAATGCGGGCTTATGGCACACATAATCAGCCGGCAGGGACCTGGTCCGATGATAGCAGTATGACACTTGCTACGTTGGAAAGCATCAAACAAAAAGGTGGAATTGATTATAAGGATATCATGGATAAATTTACGGGATGGTGTCTCTATGCAGATTATACACCATTTCATGACGTATTTGATATTGGAATAGCAACTCCAGAGCCATTATTCGATATGGAAAAGGGGCATCGCCTATTGAGTCCGGCGGTAAGACAGAATGGGATAACGGAAATGGTTCTCTTATGAGGATTCTTCCGGTGTGCCTGTATTTATATAACCGGCAGAAAATGCTGTGCATTCCGGAAGATGAGAATATATCCATGATACATAATGTGTCATCACTTACGCATGCACACTTCCGCAGTCAGATTGCCTGTGGAATATACTATTTTATGATTAAATCGGTAATTGGAGAAACAGGAGATTTACGGTCAAGACTCCAACTGGGAATAGATGAGGCATGTCGATATTATCGGAGAGATATGGAAAGAAATATTGAGATGAAGCACTTTTCCAGAATATGTGATTTGGAAGCGTTTGGAAAACTCCCTGAAAAACAGATAAAGAGCAGTGGTTATGTGGTTGATACATTGGAAGCGGTGATATGGTGTTTGCTTACGACTACGTCATTTAAAGAGGCAGTTTTGCAAGCAGTTAATCTCGGAGACGATACAGATACAGTTGGAGCTATAACCGGAAGTCTGGCGGGATTGTATTATGGTTACGATTCGATTCCAACCGAATGGGTGAAGCAGCTGCAATGCCGGGAATGGATAGAGAGTTTGCTGCCTGATGAAGATGCATGTTAGCCCCATGCCCTTATTCTTAACATATTCCCCCTTATTTTGTTAATTTATCTTGGTGGATATCCTAACCGTATTCGCTTAAAATATGTTAAAAATAGTTGCAAAGGTGGGAAATTTATGCGAAAGACATATTTGGATAACGTGCGTTGGATGACCGTAGTGCTTGTGGTGATTTATCATGTGGTTTTTATGTTTAATGGGGTGAGCACTGCCGGAGTGATCGGACCGTTCCGGGATTTTCAGCCGCAGGATACGTATCAGTACATTGTATATCCGTGGTTTATGCTGTTATTGTTCACGGTATCCGGAATGGCGGCTCGGTTTGAATTAAATGGAAAATCCGGGAAACAGTTTATAAAGGATCGGACAAGGAAATTACTGGTTCCTTCTACCATTGGTCTGCTGATCTGGGGCTGGATCCTGGGCTACTATAATATGTCTATAGCGGGTGCGATAGACCAGATGACGGCAGTGCCGAAACCAATCCTGTATATAATCATGTGCATTAGTGGTATCGGTCCGCTTTGGTACATACAGGAGCTTTGGATATTCAGTATTTTTCTGGTCGTTATTCGAAAGCTTGAAAAGGATAGATTATACAGACTGGGAGGCAGGACTAATATAGTAGTTTTATGTCTGTTAGCAGTGGTGATCTATGGGGCGGCACAGATTCTGAATATGCCGGTTGTTATTTGCTATCGTTTCGGAATCTATGGAGCCGGTTTCCTGATTGGCTATTTTATATTGTCTCACGATGAAGTGATGGACAGAATGGGGAAATATTGGATCCTTTTTACGGTACTGGGAGTCATTTCAAGCGTTGCCTTCATTGTGATGTATAGTGGACAGCCGTATCCGGAGCATTCTGTCCTGGATACATGGATGTGTAATCTTTATGCTTGGTTTGGAACCTTGGGTGTCTTAGCCTTTATGAAGAAATGGGGGAATTTTGAAAATCGTTTTTCTAAATGGATGTCAAAAAAATCCTGGGGCTTATATATCTTTCATTACATGTTTATTGCGGCAGCGGCCTGGTATTTAACACCTCTGTTAGGAGATACTTCTCCGTTATTAGTATATATTCTGGTCGCAATTGCCGGATTTGGAGGCTCGTATATTCTATATGAGCTGGTAAGCCGGATTCCGGTTATCAGGTGGTGCGTGCTTGGAATGAGAAAATGCAGGTGAGATGCCAAACAGTGAGTATAGATAGTAAAGTTTTTTGTTGAATGACAGGTGGAATAATGATAAGATTTATATAAAATAGCGAGATATACGGCTTGAATGGAATGTGTTTTTTTCTAAGAATTTAGAGGTCAAGAACAGGAGGTAGTAGGATGGGTGAAATTATATTAAACAGACTTCCACGGACATTGGAGGAATTAAAAGAGATGCCTCAGGCAGGTCTGACCAGACCGGAGGAGGTAGCAGCGCTGACTGTAGCAGCATTGGCACTGTACCCTGAAAATCCGGCCGAGACAGAAAAAATGTTGGATTTTCTGCGTGGTCCCAGACCGTTAAACGGAATTGACAAGCAGTTTATAAGGGACAGATTTCGCGGGAAGGAATATCTGATGCGTTCTTATTTTTCGGGAGCTTTTCCGGAGAATAATTATACACCGGAGCAACCATATCGGATTGTAATATCTGAAAATCCATATAGTCGGAGTCAGATTGGAGAGGGGTATCTGACCTTGTATGTGTTGTGTAACGGAGCAGACAGTCCCAGACCGTTAAAGCTTCGGAACAAACCGTCTACAGGACAGTGGTTTTTATGGGAACAGCAGTTGCTCACCGGCATCAGAATTCCGGTGGAAGCTGATCCTTGGGCATAAGAGACAGGGTAGGTGAAACGGCTATGAGGCGGTATCAGTTCGCCGGATAGCCGGCAGGGGGAGACATGTATGAAAGCAACGCTTGTTTTAAGTAGGACTGAAATAAAGGAGAAAAGCGGATGCCCAAAGTATTAATTATGTGTGGAAAAATATGCAGTGGAAAGTCTACGTATGCGGAAAAACTGAAGCTTGAAAATAAAGCAGTCATTTTGTCTGTAGATGAGCTTACCCTTGCACTTTTTGAAAATCAGGCAGGAGAAAACTTGATTTTTATGTTGAAAAACTGAAAGAATATTTTTTAAAAAAGTCGTTAGATATAGTTGAAGCAGGTGTGGATGTTATATTGGATTGGGGATTTTGGACTAAAAAAGAAAGAGATTATGCAAGAGAGTTTTATGATTCGAGAAATATAAGTTATCAGTTTTATTATATGAATGTTGGAATTGATGAATGGAAAAAACGGATATTGAAAAGAAATCAGAAAATAAAAAGAGAACAGCTGGAGGCATATCCAATAGATAAAGGATTGTTGTCTAAGGTAGAGAAGATGTTTGAAGAACCGGACAGGAAAGAGTTAAAAGATATGATTATCATAGAATAAAAGAATAGACCGGATACTTGCTTTTTGTCTGACTTTCTATTATTATAGTGAAAGAGCGTAATGAATCGAGATTATACGATAGGGGAGGAGCAATATGGCAAAGTCATCCAATCAGAAATTGAAGCTGGTCTACCTTATGAAAATACTGTTAGAGAAAACCGATGAGACACATAGTATTACAATGTCGGAAATCATAGATGCATTGCAGGCATATGGTATCGGTGCAGAGCGGAAAAGTCTTTATGATGATCTGGAGACGCTTCGGGTGTATGGGATGGATATTATAGGTACGCAGGAAGACAGAAAGTATTATTATCATGTCGGCAACCGGCAGTTTGAGCTGGCAGAGCTGAAATTACTTGTGGATTCCGTACAGTCGGCAAAGTTTATTACCGAGGGGAAATCCAATGAATTGATCAAGAAGATTGAGGGACTGGCCAGTCAGTATGAAGCATCACAGCTTCACAGACAGGTGTTTGTCAATGGCAGAGTAAAGACCATGAATGAAAGCATTTATTATAATGTGGACAGGATTCACACCGCCATTGCAGAGAATTCACGGATCCGATTCCGATATTTCCAATGGAATGTAGACAAAGAGATGGAACTCCGGCACAATGGAGCTGTCTATGAAGTGAGTCCATGGGCATTATCCTGGGATGATGAGAATTATTATCTGATCGCATATGACGGCATCCGGGGGATCATTAAGCATTTCAGAGTAGATAAGATGCTTAACATAGAATCCAGTGGAGAACAGCGGGAAGGAAAGCAGATGTTTAAATCCTTTAACATGGCTGCATATGCCAGAAAAACATTTGGCATGTATGGCGGTGTTGAAGAATGGGTACGAATAAAATGTGATAACTCACTTGCCGGGGTTATGATCGACCGGTTTGGAAAAGATATATCCATGACACGATTGAACGAGAAACAGTTTGTCGCGACCGTTGATGTGGCGGTGAGCAGACAGTTTATGGCATGGGTGATCGGCCTTGGAGACGGGGCGGAGATTATAGGACCTGAGTCGGTAGTGGATGAAATGCGGGAAGAAATCAAGCGCTTGGCCGGACAATATGGGAAATCAGAGGAGTAGATTGTTCAATATATTCGAAAAAATTATGATTTTCTATTGCCAGAATGGACAAAGATGTCTAAAATACAAGTGTTAGGCTCGTTTTGGAACGGGATCTTATGAATATGGAGCAGGTGCGGGGAGAGTCGCACGAATGAATTCAGGAAAGAAAAGGTAAAATCTCAATGAAAAAAGTAGTCAAATTTGGTGGTAGTTCACTGGCAAGTGCAGAACAGTTCAAAAAGGTAGGAGATATTATCCGTGCGGATGAATCACGTGTATATGTAGTACCTTCTGCACCCGGCAAACGGTTTTCGGAAGATACAAAGGTTACCGATATGCTTCTTCATGTATATGAGACAGCAAGTGAAGGAAAAGATATCGCAGAAGAGATGAAGGCAATTAAGGCAAGATATGATGAAATCATTCAGGGCCTTGGGCTGAAGGATTTCTCTCTTAATACAGAGTTTGAAGAAATTGCAAAGGCGTTGAAGGAAGATCCACAGAAAGACTATGCGGCATCCAGAGGAGAATTTCTGAATGGTAAGATCATGGCTGCATATCTGGGTGTAGAGTTTATCGATGCTGCAGAGGTGATCTTCTTTAATGAAGAAGGAAATCTGAACAGCTATAAGACTGAGAAAGTATTATCTTCCAGATTAAAGCAGTGTGAACGTGCTGTTATTCCGGGCTTTTACGGTACCGGTAAGGATGGAAAGGTTAAGACCTTCTCCCGTGGCGGTTCCGATGTGACCGGTTCAATCGTAGCACAGGCAAGCCGTGCGGATGTATATGAGAACTGGACGGATGTATCCGGCTTCTTAGTAGCAGATCCGCGGATCGTTCCGGATCCAAAGCCGATTAAATATATTACTTATAGAGAACTGCGTGAGCTTTCTTATATGGGAGCGTCTGTGCTTCATGAGGACGCAATCTTCCCGGTTCGCCATTGCGGTATTCCGATTAATATCCGTAACACGAATGCACCGGAGGATGCAGGTACCTGGATCGTAGAGAGTACCTGCCAGAAGCAGGATTATGTAGTTACCGGTATTGCAGGTAAGAAGGATTTCTGTACGATCTTCATCTCAAAAGCAATGATGAATTCAGAGATTGGCTTTGGCCGAAAGGTATTGCAGGCATTCGAGGAGAATGAGATTTCATTCGAGCATATGCCGTCCGGTATTGATACCATGACAATTGTTGTACATGCGGATGAGTTTATTGATAAGGAGCAGAGTGTTGTGTCTGCAATTCACCGTCTGGCAGAGCCGGATTCCGTTGAGATTGAGTCGGGTCTGGCATTGATAGCAGTGGTTGGCCGAGGTATGAAGTCAGCCAGTGGCACTGCCGGTAAGTTATTCAGTGCTCTTGCAAAAGAAGGCATTAATATCAAGATGATCGATCAGGGTTCTTCAGAGCTGAATATCATTATCGGAGTTAAGAACAGTGATTTTGAGACTGCGATCAGAGCGATTTATCATACCTTTATTACAAAGTAGGATATTCAGATTGTGAGATCATACGGGTTGGTTCCGCTTGGCAGAGACAGGAAACGATAAATCATATAAATGGATAAGAAGAGGCTGGGGCAGAGTGTCCCGGCCTCTTTTCAATATGCGGGAAATGAATTTTTGCAATGAATTGCAGTTCAGCCACAAGTATACTATAATAAGGCAGAGAATCTTAGGGGTAATGAAATGCATGGATATCCGGAAGGAGAGCGGTATGTTCAGTGATAATCTGATCGAATTAAGAAAATTACATAAGATGTCGCAGGAGGAGCTGGCAGAGCAGCTGCAGGTCAGCAGACAGACCATCTCCAAATATGAGACCGGAGAGTCCCTGCCGGATATTGACAAGTGTAAGCAGCTGGCAGATATTTTTAATGTATCTCTGGATGATCTGGTGAATTATGAGAAGGTGATTGATGATGTTGGCATTCCACCGCGGGGCAAGCATCTGTTCGGAACTGTCAAGGTAGGTGAGAAGGGCCAGATCGTAATACCGGCAAAGGCAAGAAAGATATTTCACATTGAGACCGGGGACCGGCTGATCGTTCTCGGAGATGAGACGCAGGGAATTGCACTGGTCAATGAAAAGGAATTTCTGAATATGATGAAACAGCTTCGGAAAGATAAATAGCAAGATAGACAGGAGTCAGGAAAAGGAGTCATAACATGAAAGTATTGATTATTAACGGAAGTCCGAGAGTCAACGGTAACACAACGATTGCCATCCGAGAGATGGAGCAGGTGTTTGCTGAGAATGGTGTAGAGACAGAAACTGTACAAATCGGAATGAAGGATGTACGCGGTTGTATCGCCTGCGGACACTGTGCAGAGGCCGGAAAATGCGTATTTGATGATGTGGTCAATGAGCTGGCACCGAAGTTTGAGGCAGCAGACGGTCTGGTAATTGCCAGTCCGGTTTACTACGCATCGGCGAATGCGACACTGATTGCATGTCTGGACCGACTATTTTACAGTACACATTTTAACAAGACTATGAAGGTAGGAGCCAGCGTGGTCTGTGCAAGACGCGGCGGCTGTTCTGCGACCTTTGATGAGTTGAATAAATACTTTACGATCGCCAATATGCCGATCGCATCCAGCCAGTATTGGAACAGTATCCATGGCAGAGAGCCGGGAAAGGCACAGATGGATGAGGAAGGAAAGCAGACCATGCGGGTACTTGCACGGAACATGACGTTTCTGATGAAGAGTATCGCACTGGGAAAAGAACAGTTCGGATTGCCGGAAACGGAGGAGCGTGTCTGGACACATTTTATCCCATAAGGTGATTTGTTGGAAATCCCCGGTGTCTGCTTGCAATTTTACAGAATAACAGATATGATAAATAACAGGAGTTCGTATGGATTCCTGTTATTTTTAACAATTACCGGGGAGAATGATATATGGAAGAAAATAAAAAGTTCGATATTCAAGCGGAGATCCTTTATTTAAAACAGGTGGTGACAAGACTGCGGGCGGAGGATGGATGTCCGTGGGACCGGGAACAGACACACCGGTCGCTGAAGCCGGAGTGCGTGGAAGAGGCTGCAGAGGTGATCGGCGGCATTAATATATTAGACCGGACCGGAAACGGTGATAATCTGAAGGAAGAACTGGGAGATTTGCTTCTGCAGGTTGTGATGCATGCAGAGATAGCAGAGGAGGAAGGCCTGTTTGATCTGGCAGACGTCATTCATGGAGTGGCGGAGAAAATGGTACGTAGACATCCACATGTGTTCGGAGAATCCGATGCGAAGGATGAGGCTGCCCTGAAGGAACAGTGGGGCAGGATCAAGGAGCAGGAGAAGAAAGGCAAGGAGTGGATGGAGAAGTTTCTTCCGGAGGCTTTTGATGAATCGGAGCAGCTGATCGAGGCAGCCAGAAAGAGAAAGGGACTGCATGCGGCAGATGATGATAAGCTGATTCACGGAATCCATCATGTTTCCATGAAATGCTGCAGTGCGGAAGAATATGCAAAGGTGATCCATTTCTATCGGGATATTCTGGGACTGCCGGTGCGTCGGAGCTGGGCGAGCGGCATTATGCTGGACACCGGAAACGGACTGCTGGAGGTATTTCCGGATGGGGATGAGCCGTTAGAAAAGGGTGTCATCCGGCATTTTGCATTTACGGTAGATGATCCGGATGCCTGTATAGAGGCAGTGCGAAAGGCCGGCTATGAAGTGCTGATCGAACCAAAAAACATCATGATTGCGTCCGAACCGGAATTCCCGGCGAGAATTGCATTTTGCAGAGGACCGTTAGGAGAAGAGATTGAATTCTTCTGCGAGAAATAGGCGGAAGGATAGAAGTAGACAGGGAATAAAATAACAGAAAAGAGAAACACTAAGAGCAGACTGTGAGTGCAGGCTGCTTTTTGTGTTATAAGCAGTCATGCAGGTGTATAATTTCAAAGCTAGGAGGAAGAAAGTATGCAATGGAAAATTGTGACGGATTCCGGTTGTGATATGCCGGGAATAAAAGCCGGACAGAAACCGGGACAGAGAGAGATCGGATTTGAACGGGTGCCATTTACGATTACGATCGAAGGCGAGGAATATGTAGATACGAAAAGTCTGAAGGTCGCAGAAATGCTCTGGCGCATGGAAGAGGGAGAAGAATCTGGAAGAACCAGCTGCCCATCGCCGGCGGCATGGCTGGCAGCGTATGAGGGAGCGGAACAGGTTATAGTTATTACGATGTCAGGAGCACTTTCCGGCAGCTGCCGGAGTGCAGCAATTGCGCGCGAGCTGTTTCTGGAAGAGCATCCGGAACGGCAGGTGTATATACTGGATTCCCGGTCGGCAGGTGTCGGGATCGGTCTGCAGGTACAGCAACTGATACAGAATATCCTGGAGGGAAAGAGTGGAGAAGAACTCATACGGAAAGCAGAGATAGAACGGGAACAGGTGCAGGTGTTATTTGCATTGTTTCATTTTGAGAACCTGATAAAGGCAGGAAGAATGCATCGTCTGATCGGTTATGCAGTGAACCGGTTGAAGCTCTGCCTGATCGGAACGGGAAACCGAGAGGGTAAGATTGAGATCCTGCATAAGATACGGGGAGAGCACCGGGTCTGTGATCGGCTGATAGAGGACATGGAAGAACGGGGATTCGACGGAAAGTCAGTTATGATCAGTCATTGCTTTCACCGAAAGGCGGCAGAACGGCTGGCACACCGTGTGAAGGAACGATGGCCGGAGGCAGAGGTCCGTATCACACAAATGCACGGAATCTGCAGCTATTATGCGGAACGTGGAGGATTAATGATTGCATATAGGAAAAGAAGTAGAAGATAGAAAGAGATAATGCTATAATTTCAATAGAAAGGAAGTACTGATGATGAAACAAGTTATAAAGGCAATGATAACATTTTGGAAAAAAGAAACCGTGTTAATGATCGCGGTAATATTAGCGGCTATTTCAATGGTGATCATACCACCGGATTTAAATTATATTTTCTATATCGATTTCAGAACACTTGGAATATTATTCTGTCTGATGGCAGTTGTTGCAGGCATGAAACAGATTCATGTATTTGATCGGTTGGCACAGGGACTGCTTGCACAGGTAAGAGGAAGCGGCGGAATCGTATTGACTCTGGTATTGTTGTGCTTCTTTTTATCAATGCTGATTACCAATGATGTGGCATTGATCACGTTTGTGCCATTTACGATCATCATCATGAAGCAGCTGGGAGAGAAGGTTCAAAGAACCTGGATGCTAAGGGTGGTTGTTATGCAGACAATTGCGGCTAATCTCGGAAGTATGCTGACACCGATCGGTAATCCACAGAATCTGTATCTGTATGGAAAAGCCGGAATCGGTATTCCGGGGTTTCTCCGATTAATGCTTCCGTATACGGGAATTTCATTATTATTACTGGGCATATGGATTGCGATTTGTGTAGGAAGAGAGAAATTTGAAAAGGGAGATGTGACCGAAGGTAAGACTTTGATAACAGAGAAAAATCAGGAACTTAGGTCGGGGGAAGATCAGAGTATCTTAATGAGAGAAGCAGGTACGAATAGAAGATATCCCATAGATAAGAAAAAGCTTGGATGCTATTTGGCATTATTTCTGGTCAGTCTGTTATCGGTGGCACATATCCTGCCGTTTCCGATTCCGTTGCTGCTGGTGATCGTATACATTAGTATCCGGGATAGAACGATATGGAGACAGATAGATTACTCATTGCTTGGAACATTTACGGCATTATTTATTTTTATAGGAAATGTAGGAAGAATACCTGCGTTCAGCCGGTTTCTTCAGGAGTTTATTAACGGCCGCGAGGTGATAACGGCAGTAATTGCCAGTCAGGTCATGAGTAATGTACCGGCAGCAATCCTGCTTTCCGGATTTACCGATAATATTCAGGCATTGATCGTAGGAACGAATCTAGGTGGCCTGGGAACTCTAATCGCATCGATGGCAAGTCTGATCAGCTTCAAATACATTGCGAAAGAGAATCGTAAGCTTCGGGGAAAATATTTCATTCTGTTTACGATTGCAAATGTGATTTTCCTTGTGATTCTTCTGGGCTTTTGGATGATTTATCCGATTACCTATTGACATAGTAGGTGAATAGGGTTATTCTGTGGTGAGAAGTTAAAGAGTATGAAGAAAGAAGGAACAGCAGGCATGGTGATTTCATCAAAGGGGAGATATGCACTGCGGGTCATGGTCTATCTGGCGGTACATCATGATGGCAGCTATATTCCGTTAAAAGAAATATCGCAACAGGAAGAATTGTCCCAGAAATATCTGGAAAGTATTACCCGGTTGTTGTCGAAGAATCATCTGATCGAGGCAGCCAGCGGACATGGAGGAGGCTATCGTCTGACCAGAGAACCGAGAGATTACAGTGTGGGAGAGATTCTGAAGCTGACAGAAGGCACTCTGGCACCGGTCGCATGTTTAAAAGATGATTCCACGCCATGTGATCGATCGGAGCTCTGTTACACGCTCCCAATCTGGCAGGGACTGGCAGATCTGATCAATAATTACTTTGATAATATGACGCTGGAGGATGTGGCGAAGGGAGCTGTCGGACAGACGGGTGCGACACAGGATCAGAAGTAAGTGGCATAGATGCCTTAGGAATAGAACCGTAAACAGATGGAACGATCAGGAGGAAGAAAGATGACGGATAAGCAGTTATTGGAAGTAAAGGATTTATATGTAGAGGTTGAAGATAAGAAGATTCTTCACGGCGTGGATTTATCCATTGGCAGTGGTGAGACTCATGTATTGATGGGACCGAACGGCACCGGAAAGTCAACGCTCGGTTATGCTCTGATGGGAAATCCGAAGTATACGGTAACCGGTGGTGAGATCCGGTTTCAGGGAAAGAATATTACGGAGGAGCCGGTAAATGAGCGGTCTAAGGATGGTTTATTCCTGTCTTTCCAGAATCCGCTGGAGGTTCCGGGTGTGACCTTGAGCTCCTTTATCCGGAATGCGCTGGAGCAGAAGACCGGAAAGCGGATCAAGCTGTGGGATTATAAGAAGGAGCTGGAGAAGACGATGGCATTGCTGCAGATGGATTCGTCATATGCAGAGCGTGATCTGAATGTAGGCTTTTCCGGCGGTGAGAAGAAGAAGGCAGAGATCCTTCAGCTTCTGATGCTGAAGCCGGCACTAGCCATTCTGGATGAGACAGATTCCGGTCTGGACGTAGATGCTGTGCGGACCGTATCTGCAGGCATTGAGGAATATCAGAAGAACTGCAACGGAAGTCTGCTGATCATCACACATAGTACAAAGATTCTGGAATCCCTGTCTGTAGATTATACACATGTTATGGTAGAGGGTAAGATCATTAAGACCGGAGATGCATCCCTGGTGGACGAGATCAATGCAGAAGGCTTTGGCAGATACGAGTCACAGAACCGGTAATGGGAAAGGAGCATCCGAAGGATATGAAAGAGAAGACTTACGTAGAAGATATCGACCGTAATATATATGATTTCAAAGACGAGGAAAAGGATGCCTATAAGCTGAAGGCGGGTCTGACTCCGGAAATCGTAGAACAGTTATCGAAAGAAAAACATGATCCGGCATGGATGCAGACCTTCCGTCTGGAGTCCTTGCAGATTTATAACAATATGCCGATCCCGGACTGGGGACCATCTATTGAGGGACTGAACATGGATAATATCGTAACCTATGTCAGACCGAATACAAAGATGAAGGCGAAGTGGTCCGAGGTGCCGGAGGATATTAAGAATACATTTGAGCGTCTGGGAATCCCACAGGCAGAGCGGAAGTCTCTGGCCGGTGTCGGTGCCCAGTATGATTCCGAGCTGGTTTATCACAATGTCAGGGAAGAGGTTGCCGAAAAGGGTGTTGTCTATACCGATATGGAAAGCGCATTAAACGGTGAATATGCAGATATGGTACGGACACATTTTATGAAGCTGGTCCGTCCGAATGATCATAAATTCGCCGCACTGCATGGGGCGGTATGGTCCGGCGGTTCGTTCGTTTATGTACCACCGGGTGTTTCGGTAGAGATTCCGTTGCAGTCTTATTTCCGGTTAAATGCACCGGGAGCCGGGCAGTTCGAGCATACCCTGATCATTGTAGATGAGGGCGCAGATCTGCATTTCATAGAGGGCTGTTCCGCACCGAAATATAATGTGGCGAATCTGCATGCAGGTTGTGTAGAGCTTTTTGTCGGCAAGAATGCAAAGCTTCGTTATTCCACAATTGAGAATTGGTCCAAGAACATGTATAACTTAAATACAAAGCGTGCAACGGTAGCGGAAGGCGGAACCATTGAATGGGTATCCGGTTCCTTTGGTTCCCATGTATCCTACCTGTATCCGATGAGCATCTTAAAGGGCAAGGGTGCCAGAATGGAATTTACCGGTGTTACCTTTGCCGGCAAGGGACAGAATCTGGATACCGGTGCAAAGGTCGTTCATGCGGCACCGGACACCAGCTCCTATATGAATACACGGTCTATCTCCAAGGATGGTGGTATCAGTACGTTCCGTTCCTCTGTAGTCGTGACCAAGGAGGCGGAGCATTCCAAGTCCGCCGTATCCTGCCAGTCTCTGATGCTGGATTCTATTTCACGGTCCGATACGATTCCGGCCATGGATATCCGTACCAGAAAGGCCAATGTCGGACATGAAGCACAGATCGGAAGCATCAGTGATGATGCGGTATTCTATCTGATGAGCCGCGGAATGAGTGAAGAGGATGCCAGAGCCTGCATTGTCAGCGGATTTGCAGATAACGTATCCAAGGAGCTGCCACTGGAGTATGCATTGGAAATGAATAATCTGATCCGACTGGAAATGAAGGGCAGCATTGGTTAAGGAGGTGCCGGAAATGGAAGAAAATTACAAGATGAAGATTAATGCATTGCCATCCAAGACATGGCATTGGTTACATTTAAATGATACAACGATTCAGTGGAAACCGGCACCGGCACCATGTCAGGTGCTGACTGAAGGCGGAAAGCCGATCGAGGTGTCAGAAGAAGAGAAACAGGCGGTGGAGACAGGAGCAGGGAAGGAAGCAGATGTACTGTTTACCGACCCGGATGTGAGCGGTTATGGGATTCAGGCAGATGAGACAAACAAGGGTGAGACTGTTCGTATGACGATCGGCAGCCGGGAGGCAGAAGGCTCTGCAGGCATGCTGTTTGTAAAAGCGGAGAAGGAGTCTGAGCTGACACTGATCCAGACCTTCCCGGAGGGCAATCTTCCCGCTGACCGTCTGGCATTCCGGACACAGATCCGGGCGAAGGCCGGAAGTAAGATCCGTCTGGTGCAGATTTTTATGCAGGGCGAGCAGACAGAACTGCTAAATGATATCGGATGCACCTGTGAAGAGGGTGCGAAGTTTGAACTGCTGCAGATGGTGATCGGCAGAGGAAATCTGTACAACGGAATCCGGACAGATCTGAATGGAGCTGCATCGGATGTACAGATTGCAATCGGCTATCTGGGACAGAAGAAGCAGATACTGGATATAAATCTGATTGTCAATCATTTTGGAAAGAAGACCAATAGTCTGATTCAGGTCGATGGTACCTTAAAGGATTCTGCACAGAAGATATTCCGCGGTTCCATTGATTTCAAGAACGGTTCTTCCGAATCCAAGGGGGCAGAGACGGAGAATGTCCTGTTGCTTGGAGATGATGTGGTGAATAAGACGATTCCGCTGATCCTTTGTGCAGAGGAGGATGTGGAAGGCTCTCATGGAGCAACAATCGGTGAACTGGACGAAGATACATTATTCTATTTTGCTGCCAGAGGTATCGGGGCGGAGACCGCTGAGGATATTATGGCAAAGGGCAAGATGGAGGTGCTGTATCGTCAGATCCGGGATGAAGAGACAGAGACACTGGTAGAAAAGCAGCTGGCGGAGGTAATGGCGTATGACAGAGCATGATTACAGAAAGGATTTTCCGCTTCTTCAGACGAACCGGACAATCTATATCGATAATGCGGCAACTGCCCAGAAGCCGGCGGTTGTCATAGAGGCAGAGAAGCAGTTTTATGAAGAGAGCAATGCGAATCCGTTGCGCGGCTTTTATCCATTGAGTCTGCGTGCCACGGAGGTTTATGAGAATGCGAGAGTGACGGTCCGGGATTTTATCCATGCGGATTCTGAGAAAGAGATCATCTTTACCAGAAATACGACAGAGGGACTGAATTTGGTGGCTTATAGCTATGCCTGTCACCATCTGAAGCCGGGAGATGAGATCGCGGTTACGATCATGGAACACCACAGTAACCTGTTGCCATGGCAGATGGCGGCACAAGTGACGGGAGCGACACTTCGGTATCTGGAGTGTGAGCCGGACGGAACCCTGACAGACGAGACCTTAGAGATCGGAATCAATGAGCATACGAGGCTTCTGGCAGTCGGACACGTATCCAATGTGCTTGGTTGTGTGAATCCGGTTCGGAAGATGGCAGACCGGGCACATGCATTTGGTGCAGTGGTAGTGGTAGATGCAGCACAGAGTGCTCCGCATATGCCGATTGATGTCCATGAGCTGCAGGCTGATTTTCTGGCATTTTCCGGACATAAGCTGATGGCTCCGATGGGAATCGGTGTGTTGTATGGGAAGGAAGCACTGTTGGAAGAGATGCCGCCATTTATGACCGGTGGTGAAATGATCTCATCGGTATCCAGAGAAGGTGCGGTATTTGCAGAACTGCCACATAAATTCGAAGCAGGAACGGTAAATGCAGCCGGTGCAGCCGGACTGGCAGCTGCAATCCATTATATTGAAGAGGTTGGATTTGAGACGATTGAAGCGCGCGAGCTTCAGTTGACCAGACGGGCAATGGAAGGCTTGGCTAAGATCCCGCATGTGCATGTGATCGGTTCGGAGAAGCCGGAGAATCACACCGGAATCGTAGCATTTACGATCGAACAGGTGCATCCGCATGATGTAAGTGAAATTCTGGCAGCGGACGGAATCGATGTGCGTGCCGGACATCATTGCGCACAGCCGCTCCTTACCTATCTGAAGGTCTATAATACGACCAGAGCAAGCTTTATGTTTTATAATACACCGGAAGAGGTGGATGCATTTGTAAAGAGTGTATCGGAAGTAAGGAGGAAGATGGGATATGGAGAATAGAAGTTTTTATAATGAGATCCTGACAGAACATAATATCCGTCCGGATTTCAAACATGATCTTCCGGATGCCAATGTGGTGTTGGAGGGTGTGAACCCGAACTGTGGAGACGATATCTGGTTAAAGTTAAAGGTAGAAGACGGTGTGATCAAGGACGGAGCATTTATCGGAGACGGGTGTGCGATTTCTCAGGCATCTGCGGATATTATGCTTGGAATGATCGTCGGCAAGACCGAGGAAGAGGCCAGACATCTGAGCGAGCTGTTTTTTAAGATGATCAAGGGCGAGACGACCGATGAGGAGCTTGATGAGCTGGAAGAGGCGTCCGCCCTGAAAGATATATCACATATGCCTGCGAGAGTAAAATGTGCAGTCCTCGGCTGGCATACAATGGATGAGGCATTAAAGAAGCTGTAATGAACAGTAGATCGGATTAACCGAAGATGCTATCTACTAATGCTTCGCGTACAGAGTCATAGTGCGGTCCGACGATGCCAAAGTTCATTTCTTTGTAGGTCCATACGGCGCGGCCAATGCCGTATTTTTTGAAGACAGAATTAATATCATGGAACCAGCGGATGGTATCTTCCGGTGGTGCTTGATCAATGACTCCATATTCACCACAATAGAGAGGAACATCAAAATGCTCGGCAGCCTGAATGCCGTCTAAGAACATTTTTTCAAAGAAATCCGGACCAAGAGAAGTCAGGTTCAGTCCTTCTTCTGCCAAAGCTCCGTTCATAGTTCCTTTGATTGTTTTACTGATTTGCATGTATACATCAAAGTTTCCGGGATAATTGATATGAAAGTCTGCAGGCATTCCTTCCACCCACTGTGCGGTCTGGTGAGTAAACAGAAGAGGTTCATAGCAATGGAAGTTGTAAACGATATTTTCATCTGCCGGAGGTAATAGCTTCTTAATGGAGGTAACCGCATTATAGCATACACCACCGTATAAAATCTTTGCAGTCGGAGCATATTTCCGGATCAGCCGGATGCCGCGCTGGGAAAGGTCATTCCATTCATCGACCACATCGGCAGGTACAACTTCATTTAATAATTCAAACATCATCATATCGGAATCTTTGGCATAACGGGTGATGATTTTCTCCCAGATAGACAGAAACCGCTGCTGCAATGCTTCACTATGGAAAAATTCACTTGAATAGTCCGGGTCATCGAAGATATAACCATAGGTTTTATGAAGATCCAATACCAGATTCAGATGATGCTTGCGGCACCAGGCAATACAGTTATCAATGTATTGAAAACCTTCTTCCTTGGTGCGCCCATCTTCGTATTCAATGTTTTCATAATCCAAAGGCAGACGAACATGGTCTGCACCCCAGGATGCAATTTTCTCAATATCGGATTCCTGAATAAATGTATCCAGATGTGCTTTATTCAGAGAACCCTGTGATAACCAACCACCCAGATTGATTCCTTTTTGATATCCTTCTACGATTCGCATAATAAGACCTCCTAATTTGAATTGCATTTATAAAATAAAACTTCTTTGCTGTTGAAAATAATTTAGCACGAATATAAAATAAAAAGTAATATAATCTTGTTAAAAATAAAAAAATATTGTGGTATAATACAATAAAAACAACGGATTGAGAAGAAACAGAAAGGACAGGGTATTAAAACGGATATATGAAGAAATCTTCAGAACGGGGACTGGTTGTTCAGCAATTTCTCGCACACGAGGAGGGCATCCGGCATCCAAGCTATGATTCAGAATTGAATTTCTATGAAATGGTCAGTGATGGCAGGATAGAAGAGTTAAATAAAAAAACAGATTATGCAGATGTGGATATGAAGGCGCGGGGAAGACTGTCCGAGGATCCAATCCGGAATCTGAAGTATCATGTAATTGTAACAATTGTGATGATATCAAGGTTTTGTATTGAAAAAGGAATGGATGAACGTATCAGTTATGGCTTGAGTGATTATTACATTCGTAAAATTGATGAAGGCAGGACAGATGCGGAATTAAAACAACTTCATAAAGAGGTGATTTTGGATTATGCAGAACGTATGCAGAAGCTGAAACGGTCAGGTGGTTATTCTATTCATTGTATACGGGCAATGGATTATATCCAGACACATTTACATGAGGCAATCAGATTGAAGGATGTCGCATCCTATGTCAAGCTGGAGCCGACATATCTGAGCCGTTTATTTAAACAGGAAACAGGTGATGGAATATCCGATTATATTACAAAAGAGAAAATAAAAGTAGCCAAAAGTATGCTGGAATATTCAGACTATAGCTGCACAGAAATTGCAGAATATCTGGCATATTCATCCGACAGTTATTTTGGAAAGATATTCCGGCGGGAAACCATGCAGACACCGAGGGAATATCGTAGAAGCCATTATCGCAAGCATTGGGTGGTAGAGAAATCGTAAGTTGTCTTATCTGCATCTTTGCCGGCGTTATGTTATTATGATATAGAACCATCTGCAAAGACACTAGAATAAGATTCGTAAGAGGTGGAATATGAAAAAGCAGCTGATTATAATTAAAAACATAAGTGTAACGATTGCTATATTATTGGCGGGTTTTGGATTGTGTCTTGTTATGCAGAACGTATTTGAGGAACATGTGCTGATTCCCAGCATTTTCATGCTGGGGGTGTTCCTGATTTCGGTTATCACGGATGGCTTTGTATATGGAGTGATAGCATCCGTAGTAAGTGTACTGGCTGTGAATTATGCCTTTACGTTTCCTTATTTCCGGATCAATTTCACAATTCCGGAAAATCTTTTATCTGCGATCATTATGATCGCAATGACACTGATTACCTGTTGTCTGACGAGTAAGATTAAGCATCAGGAACAGATTCGACTGGAAGGCGAACGGGAGAAAATGAGGGCGAATCTGTTGCGGGCTGTATCACATGATCTTCGGACACCTCTGACAACTATATACGGAGCGAGCTCTGCTCTGCTGGAAAATGGACAGGATTTCACAGAGGAGCAGAAGAATCAGATGCTGGAGGGCATCAAGGAGGACTCGCAGTGGTTGCATCGGATGGTGGAGAATCTATTGTCAATTACCAGACTGGATGGGGAAAATGTAACGATCATCAAGACGCCGACAGCATTGGATGAGCTTCTGGATTCTGTCTTGGTAAAGTTCAGTAAGCGGTATGCCGATCAGGAGGTAGAGGTCGATATACCGGATGAACTGGTAATGATACCGATGGATGCACTGCTGATCGAGCAGGTAATAGTGAATATTTTGGAAAATGCAGTTCAACATGCAGAAGGAATGGATAAAATATGGCTGCGGGCATTTACCATTTCTGATAAGGTTATCTTTGAAATCCGGGATAATGGCAAGGGTATCCCGGAGGATAAGTTAAAGACGATCTTTGCAGAAGGAATTGGATTGTCGGTTTGTGCAACAATCATCAAAGCACATGGTGGGGATATTACTGCTGAAAATTCAAACAGCGGGGGTGCGGTTTTCAGATTTACCCTGGATGTAGAGGAGCGGGAAAGTGATGAAGAATCGATATAAAATATTAGTGATAGAAGATGAGGAAAACATCAATAATCTGTTAAGTGCATTGATGGAGGCGAATGGATATCAGGCAATTTCCGGATATTCCTGTGAAGATGGAATGATGTTATTTACATCCTATCATCCGGATCTGGTGATTCTGGATCTGGGTCTTCCGGATAAGGATGGCATTGCATTCCTGAAGGAAATCAGAAAAGAATCTCTGACACCGGTGATTGTCCTGTCGGCCAGATCTGATGAACAGGATAAAGTAGAGGCATTGAATCTGGGTGCCAATGACTATGTGACGAAGCCGTTCGGTTCTGCAGAGCTGGTGGCACGGGTACAGACTGCACTTCGGACCAATTCACATCGTGCAGAGAATGGAAAACTGCCGGGAGGACAGTTTGAGACCGGGGAACTATCAATCGATTATGATGCCCGGACAGTCCGGATCGCAGATAAGGAGATTAAACTGACACAGACGGAGTATAACATCGTTGCATTGCTCTCCGAGCATGCCGGAAAGATGCTGACTTATAGCTTTATCATTCAGGAAATCTGGGGCTATAGCGACATCGGCAGTACGAAAAAACTGCAGGTGAATATGGCAAATATCCGGAAGAAATTCGGTGCGAAGCCGGGTAAGAAGAATTATATCATCAATGAATTAGGCGTCGGATATCGTATGTGTGATCATTGCGATACCGGTACTGATCTACAATAAAAAGGAAGCGGATGAATTATCATCCGCTTCCTGTCGTTTCTGATTAAATTGACGAGTATGATACTCAGATCAATTAAGCCTGAGGACCTGCAGATACTAAAGCCTTACCTGCTGCATTTCCTTCATACTTAGCAAAGTTCTTAACAAATCTTGCAGCCAGATCCTTAGCCTTCTCTTCCCACTCAGAAGCATCCTTATAGGTATCACGTGGATCCAGGATTGCAGGATCTACACCAGGAAGCTCTGTAGGTACTTCAAAGTTGAAGTGTGGAATGGTCTTAGTTGGAGCTGTTAAAATAGCACCACTTAAGATTGCATCGATGATACCACGGGTATCCTTGATAGAGATACGTTTGCCGGTACCGTTCCAACCTGTGTTAACCAGGTATGCCTTAGCACCGCTTACGTTCATCTTCTTAACTAATTCTTCAGCATACTTTGTAGGATGTAACTCCAGGAATGCCTGACCGAAGCAAGCTGAGAAAGTAGGAGTAGGTTCTGTAATACCACGCTCTGTACCGGCTAACTTAGCAGTGAAACCGGACAGGAAGTAGTACTGTGTCTGCTCTGGGTTCAGGATAGATACCGGAGGAAGTACGCCGAAAGCATCTGCTGACAGGAAGATAACATTCTTAGCTGCCGGTGCAGAAGAAATAGGGCGAACAATATTCTTAATATGGTTGATTGGGTAAGATACACGAGTATTCTCTGTAACACTCTTATCTGTGAAATCAATCTTACCATTTGCATCCAGAGTAACGTTCTCTAATAATGCATCACGCTTAATTGCGTTGTAGATATCTGGCTCAGAATCCTTATCCAGATCGATAACCTTAGCATAGCATCCACCTTCGAAGTTGAATACGCCGTTGTCGTCCCAGCCATGCTCATCATCACCGATCAGAAGACGCTTAGGATCGGTAGACAGTGTAGTCTTACCTGTACCGGACAGACCGAAGAAGATTGCTGTATTCTTTCCATCCATATCTGTGTTAGCAGAGCAGTGCATAGAAGCCATACCCTTTAATGGAAGATAGTAGTTCATCATAGAGAACATACCCTTCTTCATCTCACCGCCGTACCAGGTATTGATGATAACCTGCTCATGGCTTGTGATGTTGAATGCTACACATGTCTCAGAGTTAAGACCTAACTCCTTGAAGTTCTCAACCTTAGCCTTAGAAGCGTTGTATACTACGAAATCCGGCTCGAAATCCTTTAATTCTTCCTCGGTAGGACGAATGAACATATTTGTTACGAAATGAGCCTGCCAAGCAACCTCAACGATGAAACGGATTGCCATACGGGTATCTTTATTAGCACCGCAGAATGCATCAACAACAAACAGTCTCTTGTTTGAAAGCTCTTTCTTTGCGAGTTCCTTTACAGCTTCCCATGTATCCTCTGCCATTGGATGGTTATCATTCTTGTACTCATCAGATGTCCACCATACAGTATCCTTTGAGTTCTCATCTACTACGATATACTTATCTTTAGGAGAACGACCTGTGTAGATACCGGTCATTACGTTAACAGCACCAAGTTCACTAACCTGGCCCTTCTCATAACCTTCCAGCTCAGGCTTTGTCTCTTCTTCAAATAACATCTCATAAGAAGGATTGTAGACAACCTCTGTAGTTCCGGTAATGCCATACTTACTTAAATTGATTTCTGCCATCTTACTTTTACCTCTTTTCTTAATTTGTAATATGAAAACACCTGTGAATACAGGGTTCATGATATCGATACAAAGAAGCGACACCGGTCAACTTCTTCTCCTCATATTATACATAATTAACTGATAAAATCAATAAAATTTCTGTAACTTTTTTGCGGGTAGTTAAAATGTAGTAAAGAAAAATGAAATCCTATATTTAAAAAAAGAAATTTTGGTTGACAAAAATAAGACATAATTCATAATGTTATTAAAGAGCCGGGGGGTTCCGGGATCGGAAGCAGCCGGATACAAGATGATAAAAAGAATCAGAAACGGGGAGAAGAGAATTGAAAAATATTATACATATATTCTTAAAAGATTTAAGGGGCTTGAGCCGTAATTTCTTTGCGTTGATCATTGCAATCGGGCTATGCTTTATTCCATCGTTTTACGCATGGTTTAATATTTATTCGAATCAGGATCCATATGCCAATACTGGCAATATCGCTATAGCAGTGGCATCAGAGGACCGGGGATTTCAGACAGAGGACGGAACTACCGTTAATATGGGGAATGCCGTAATTGAGCAGTTGAAGGAGAATGATTCTATAGGCTGGAAGTTTTTGGACAGTTCCGAAGAGGCGGTTGCCGGTGTGGAAAGCGGAGATTATTATGCTGCGGTGATCATCAATGAACGGTTTTCGGAGAGTATGTTCAGTATATTTACGGAAGGACTGGAAAATCCGACCATTACCTATTATGAGAACGAGAAGAAGAATGCCATCGCAACCAAGATTACGGATACTGCGGTAGATACCCTGAAGGCGAGTATTAACGAAACATTTTTAGAGACAGCGGCAAGCACTATGTTTGCACAGATGGGAGAAATATCCGGGAAAATTGAACAGGAAGGCGGCGTGGATGGTTTCCGTGAGAAATTAGTAGAAATCAATGACAGTCTGGAAAATTATAATATGATGATCGATCAGTTCCTGGAAGGAAACCGGACTCTGGCGGGTGGAATAGAAAAGGCTAATGCACAGATTCCCGGGGTTGAAAACCGGATTCAGACTGCGGAAGATGCAATGAAAAATTCACAGACGCAGTTGGATACAACAGACGCAACTCTGGCCGCGTTTTCTCAAAATGTAGAAAAAACATTGTCGGATATTGAGGCATCATTAAACCGTATAGCAAAGGATATTGATGAAGCAGACTTAAGTAACTCTGCCAAAAAAACAGTTGAGAGCATTGAACAGACCGGCAAAGATGTACGGGCACTGATCGAGCAGTTAACACTTCTTCACAGTACGATATCGGAGTTGGAGCAGAAGAAGGAGCTGGCGGAAGCACAGCAGATGGATGTCAGTGATATTCTGGCGCAGATTGAGAAGTTAAAAGAAGCGGCAGCACAGATTGAAGATATTCTGAAAAAAATCGAACTGGAACAGGGAGCCGGAGCAATCGGCGATGCAACAAAGACTGTTGAAGAACATGTGAAGCAGTCTTTGGCTACCTGCAGGCAGACGGTAGAGAGCATGAGAAACATCTATACCAATCAACTGGTACCGGGAGTATCCGGGATCCTGGATACAGCATCACAGGTTCTGGTGAATGTAACGAATCTGCTGAATAATCTGAATCATACATTAGGTGATATGGAAACAATCTTCAACGGAACACAGGATATGGTCGATTCTACGGATGAAAGCTTTCGGCAGATCCAGTCTCTGTTAAAATCCAGCCAGGCAAAGATTCAGGATGCGATTGACCGGTTGGATGCTGCGGAAGAAGATGAAAAGATGGGGATAATCGTAAATCTTTTAGGAGGAAATGCGGAAAGTTATGGAAAGTTCTTCGCACAGCCGGTGCAGGTAGAGACACAGGAGGTATATCCGATCCGAAATTATGGGTCTGCGGTAGCGCCGTTTTATACAACACTGGCGATCTGGGTCGGTGCACTGGTTCTGGTTGCGTTAATTAAGGTGCGTGCAACGGGTGAGAATCTGGAGAAATCGAAACGGCATGAGTTGTTCATGGGAAGATATCTGATCTTTTTCCTGCTTGGACAGGTTCAGACGCTGATTATCGTACTCGGAAATATTTTCTGGCTGCATTGTCAGGTGGAGAATCCGTTCCTGTTCTGGTTTGCGTCAGCAATTACCAGCTTTACGTTTACATTACTGATCTATGCCCTGACATTATCCTTTGGCGATATTGGTAAGGCAATCGCAGTGGTGCTGGTTGTAATACAGATCGCAGGCTCCGGCGGAACCTATCCGATTGAAATCCTGCCGGAGTTTTTCAGGAAGGTCTATATATTCTTCCCATTCCCATATGCTATCAATGCCATGCGGGAAACTGTCGGTGGTATGTATGGCGGAGCCTATGAGAAGTATCTGGCGGAGCTGCTGATCTTTGCAGCGGTAGCATTGCTGGTCGGACTGTTGATACGGATTCCGTTTATGGGTGTGATCCACTTCGTGGAGAAGCGGATGGAAGATACAAAAATGATGTAGGGAGAAGGTGATACAGATGGAAAAGAAAGAAAACTATGAGGAACTTTATGGAAAACTGGTCGCCTATGAAGAGGAGATTCACAGAAAGAACCAGAAGCGGATTAAGATTGGATTGAAATGTCTGTTTATTATACCACCTGTATTTCTGGTCCTGCTGTTTCTGACCGGAAGTTCGAAGACGGTATTTCTGATTTTATGGATCGTATCCTTATTTATATTGGCAGGATATTTGATTTTTATTGAGTATATAGACGATAAGCTACAGCAGAAAATGAATGAGATCTCTAATGGAGAGAGAAATGAACGGGAAGCTCTGATCGGAGAGAACGTGGAGCAGATGGAGAAAAAACTGCGTACAGTGATCCAGAATGTCGAGGCTGCGCAGAAACCGGAGAAGGGAACAATGGAAGAAGCGGAAATAACGGCAGAGAAAACCACGGAGAAAATGACGGAAGAACCTGCACAGGATGAAGAGAGCACAGAGAAAAATGCAGAGGAGGCGAATCAGGCATGAAGAATATAATTCGGGTGTTTTACCATGATTGGAAAAGAATACGGACGAATGTGGTTGCTGTGGTCATCGTGATCGGTCTGATCATCATACCGTCTCTTTATGCTTGGTTTAATATCCTGTCAAACTGGGACCCATACGGTCCGGATGCCACTTCTAATCTTAAGATTGCAGTTTACTCCGGAGATAAAGGTGTGGATCTTGGAGGTGTGAAGCTGAATATCGGGGATAGTGTAGTTGATGCATTGAAAGCCAACCAGACTATGGGATGGCAGTTCGTAGAGTCGGAAGATGCAGCAAAGGACGGTGTTTACAGCAGCGAATATTATGCGGCAATGATCATACCGGAGGATTTCTCAAAGGACATGATCAGTTTCTTAAATGGAGAAGTCGAGCATCCGCAGATGGTATACTATGAGAATGAGAAAAAGAATGCCATTGCACCGAAGATTACGTCAAAGGCGAAAACAGCGGTGCAGGAACAGGTAAACGCAACATTTGTGAGCAGTCTGGCAGAGGTATTGCTGAAGGCGGATGACCTGATGGCAGAAAACGGAGTGACATCGGATTCCGTCATGAATCTTATGACAGCTCAGTTACAGACATTAAGCAGTAGTCTGGATGATTATATTGCATTGTTGAATTCTTTTGAAGGAATTACCAATTCCGCATCCAGCCTGATCTCAACTACACAGGTTATGATACCGAATCTGAATATGATGGTAGACGAGGGAGCCAATACCGTGAATACGATGCAGGCGGCTATGACGGCCGGAAGCATGAATGCAGGTGCACTGGCGGATATCATATCAGCCAATCTGGATACAATTGCAGATAATCTGGATACAGTTGCTCTTTTGATTAAAAATATGCTGGAGGAACTGGACGATCATGGAGAGCTATCCGAAATCCGAATTCAGAATCTGATCGACATGATGGATCTGATCCGGCAGTTATTTGAAAACAGTGTGAAGGAGTGGGAGGATGATCCGGCAGTGGCGGCTAAGATTCAGGCAATCCGGGAGAGTCTGGATAAGATCGAAGCGGACTTAAAGGAAGTGCAGAAGAATATAAAAGCCGGAAATGCATCTGTGGAAACCTTAAAGCTTCAGGTGTCGGAAGAAATCGAAAACAGTAAGGCACAGGTAAAGTCCTTAAAAGAGGAGTTTGACCATTCGGTAAAGGGACAGCTGGAGACGACAATCCTTTCCATGCAGAACTCTTTAAATCAGACGCAGGCGATTCTATATGGTATCGATGGTGATTTTGATGAAGTATCCGGGGCATTGGACTCCTATGATCAGACGTTGGATTTAAGTAAGGCCAGTCTGTCCGAGTCATTGGAGGCGGCGCAGAATCTAAAGAATGCATTAGATACGCTGATTGTGAAGCTGGATTCGCTTGGGATGAGTGATCAGTATCAGACAGTAGTGAAGCTTTTAAAAACGGATCCGGAGTCTCTCGGCAGCTATTTATCATCACCGGTAAATATGGAGACAAAAGAGATTTATCCGATTGAAAATTATGGTTCGGCGATGTCACCGTTTTATACGGTTCTGGCACTGTGGGTCGGTGCGCTGGTTCTGGTGGCGATTATTCATGTGAAGGTACTGCCGGATGAGGACGTACCGGATGTAAAACCATATCAGAAATATTTTGGCCGCTATATTACATTTTTTCTGATCGGACAGGGGCAGGCACTGTTAACAGCACTTGGAAATCTGTTATATATCCGGATTCAATGTGTGAATCCGTTCCTGCTATGGTTTGCATGTTCGTTCTGTAGCTTCGTATTTACATTATTTATGTATTCACTGACAGTTGCATTTGAGAATATCGGTGAAGCGCTGGCAGTCATTATTATGGTAATTCAGGTAGCAGGTGCTGGTGGCTCCTTCCCAATTGAGGTGCTTCCGATGATTTATCAGCGGATATATAAATTCCTTCCGTTTCCATATGGCATGAACGCATTACGTGAGACGATTGGCGGAATGTACGGAATGACCTACTGGAAATGTATCGGAGTGCTTGGAATTTATGTGATAATATCACTTATGATCGGACTGGTGATCGCGATTCCGTTCCGGAAGCTGAATGCAAAGATAGAACGGAGCAAAGAAGATTCCGGAATCATGTTATAATGAGTACCAGAGAGTAATTATAAATCAGAATTTGGCAGGGAGGCAGCAGAGCAGGACGGAGTGATCATCGGTTATGCATATGCAGGACCGTTTAAGGAGCTGAAGAGTCACGGCTTTGAGCCATGGGCGGAATCAACCGATTCCGCCTAAAATAATACCCAGAATTAAAACCAGAATACAGATCGGACAGTAAACATATTTGCAGATTGGAAGAAATTTATTGGTGAAAGGCTTCTCCCTTCCGGTATTGACCTGTGTCTCCACGTATTTCTTGCCACATATCCAGTAGAACATGACACCGGCAAGACCGGCGCCCAGTGGGCAGATGTAGATGGAAAGAACATCCATCCAGCCGGATACGATTCCCTGAATGCAGATCGATACGACGAGTGCGATTCCTGCAATGACTCCGCAGGCCGCCTTTCTGCTAAGGTGCAGCTTCTCCTGCACGGTTGCAATCGGTGCCTCATATAAATTAATGAGGGATGATAACCCGGCAGAGAAAACAGCCACAAAGAAAATGATGGCAATGATCCGTCCACCCGGCATAGACTTAAACAGAGCCGGCAGATAGATAAACATCAGACCGGGACCGCCCTGATCAAGCCGGGCACCGGTCGTTGCCATTGCGGGAATGATAACCAGAGCGGCAAGCAGGGCAGCCAGTGTATCGAAGAAGGCAACTCTGCCGGCAGCAGCCGGAATGTCTTCCTTATCCGGTAAATAAGAGCCGTAGATCAAGGTACCGTTTCCGGCTACGGACAGAGAAAAGAATGCCTGTCCGAGTGCAAAAATCCAGGTCTTAGGATCGGCAAGGGCCTGTGGGTCAATCCGGAAGATATAACGGTATCCTTCAATCGCACCCGGCTGAAATGCCACATAGATGCCGAGGACAACGAAAAGCAGGAAAAAGATCGGCATCATGATCTTATTCGCCTTTTCAATCCCGCGGCTGACACCGAACATCAGGATTGCAATGCCGATGACCAGAGCAACGATCTGCCAGAGGTTGTTACCGAATGCGGATGCCATGCCGCCGAATTCAGCAGCGAAGCCGTCTGCGTCTGCAGGAGCCAGAGTAGAGCCGGTAAAAGTACCGATCATATATTTGAGGATCCACCCCATAACGACGGTATAACCGATTGCCATGGCAAGGGCACCGAGTACCGGAATATAGCCTAAGAGTTCCCCGACTTTACGCTTACCACGGATACCGCAGGCATAGGCAAAGGCATCGACAGGACCGGAGCGTGTAGCACGTCCAAAGCTCATTTCACCGATCACGCCGGTAAAACTGATCAGTGCAACGAAGATGAAATACGGAATCAGATAGGAGCCACCGCCATACATGGACACTCTGGTAGGAAACATCCAGATATTTCCCATGCCGACTGCCGAACCGATACAGGCCAGAATAAAGCCCCATTTGTTGTTAAAAGAATCGCGTTGTTTTGTTTCCATAATGTTCTCTCCCGAATTAATAATTATATGAAGGCAGTTACGACTGCTTCTGGTTTTTAGGATGGATTTCCGGAATCGCCACACCATCATAGGAGATGGACGGTTTTTCATTCGGATCCGTTGAAGTGTGGATTGTTTCCTTCTTTGTATGAATCTCCGGAATCGCCAGATTGTCATAGGTTAGATTATAGTCAGCCTTGATATATTTCTTTTTCTTAAACAGCATGATAATGAACCTCTCTACTTATTAATATAGTCTGTAATCAATATTCCAATCATAACAGGTTGATAAAAAACGTAATGACCAGGCTGTTGATAAAGTCTGCAAACAGGCTGCCGATCAGTGGAATGAGCAGATATGCTTTAACGGAAGGAGCATATTTGTCACAGATCGCCTGCATATTGGCCATCGCATTCGGTGTGGCACCCATACCGAAGCCGCAGGTGCCGGCAACTAAAACTGCCGCATCATAGTCACGTCCCATAACATTGAACTCAATGAAGTATACAAAGAGGCAGATGAGAATTACCTGACTGATCAGCAGGATGAACAGTGGCAGGGCCAGCGATGCCAGCTGCCAGAGCTTTAATGTGATCATGGCAATTCCAAGGAACAGGGACAGGGCAATACCACCAATGTCATTGATCTCGCCCATATGGATGTCAAACTTTCCGGAATATTCACCGATGTTACGAATCAGAGCTGCCGCAATCATGGCACCGATATAGATCGGGAAGGTCAGACCGGTCTTCGTTAACAGCCAGGAGAAGATCGTTCCGAGCCCGATCGCAAGGATCAGCTGGAATACGGCTGCCGGATACATATTGGTATGCCGTTCATGTTTTTTCTCATCCTCAACCAGAAGGCTGTCATCCTCCGGAACTACGGTAGCGAGCAGGTTCTTCTTCTCAATCAGCCGCTTGGCAATCGGACCGCCGATCAGACTGCCGGCAATCAGACCAAAGGTAGCAGCAGCGGTACAGATCGTGGTGGCACCAGTGACATCGAAATCTTCCAGAACCGGACCGAAGGCACCGGCGGTACCGTGTCCGCCGACCATAGGAATCGAGCCTGTACACATACCGATTAACGGATCCAGACCGAGCAGCTTGGACATACCGATAGCAACCAGGTTTTGCAGTGTGATGAGCAGGATGACCAAGCCAAGGAAAATCGCCAGAGATTTGCCACCGCTTTTTAAAACCTTCAGATTCGCCTGAAAGCCGACCGATGTAAAGAAAAATACCATGCAGACCTCCCGCAGAGTGTCATCAAAAGAAAATTCTGCCAGTCCGGTACTGTAGCAGATGCAGGTGAAAATTGCAAAAAGCAGTCCGCCGATGACCGGAGACGGAATGCAGAATTTCTCCAGAAAATAAATTCTTTTTTTTAAAAAAGCTCCAAGCATCAGAACCAGAACCGCAATGGCCAGGGTCTGATACATATCTAATTCAATCTTCATGTTATGTCTTCCTTTATGGTTGAGTTTTGTTTCCGGATTTTCCGGTATCTACAGAAATACCATGATCTGCATAATAGGAAGCTGCACCGGGATGAAATGGAATGCCAACATTGGAAACAGCAACTGTTTCTGACAGCTCCATATCAACAGCGACACTGTACTGCAGTTCCTGTGCATGGGCGAACAGAATCTCTGTAAGATCCTGTACAGTCCTATCGGACAGACGGTTATTCGCCAGCAGGACAGCCTGTACACTTAAGGTCGTGATATCCTCGGTCTGCCCGGCATAGGTGTTGGCCGGAATCGTGAACTCAGAATAGAACGGATAAGCGGAACATAAACGGCTGCGCAGCTTTTCATCAAGGCCGATCAGGCGGATGTCACACTCTCTGGTCAGTTCCTCGATAACTGTGGTTTTGATACCGGCAGTACAGAAAAAGGCATCGATCTCGCCGGATCGGAGACCGGAAGCTGCCTCGGTATAATCCAGATTGACGGTAGTGACCAGGCTATCGGTCAGACCGCTGGTCGTAAGGATCTGCCGTGCATTGCGTTCGGTTCCGGACTCGCTGGCACCGATGCTGACGGTTTTTCCTTGTAGGTCATCAATGCTGTGGATAGCGGAGTCTTTTCGGACTACGAGCTGGCAGGCCTCCGGATATAAGCCTGCGATGGCGGAATAGCCGGTGAGGGACGGCTCATCTGCAGAGCCGGTTCCGTAATAAGCATCATAGATCAGATCGTTTTGAGCAATCGCAAGCTGGATATAATTCTCAGACAGCAGCCGCAGATTCGCTTCTGAACCGGCCGTGTTTTTAACCTCGATCGTGTAACCGGAGTCGGATCCGGCAACAATTCCGGCAAAGGTGGAGGCAAATGAATAATACATACCGCCGATACCGGCTGCACCGAAACGAATATTGGATTTCCCATTGCCGCATCCGGACAGAAGAGCCAGTCCGATACAGAGCACAGAGAGGAGAAATTTTTTCTTCATTGACGTAAGAATCCTTTCTAAAGTAATATATAGATTAAATGAAATTGTACACTAAAAAGCAGGAAATGAAAAGGGGAAGAAACCGATGTGGAGAATTAAGCAGATTCTGGAAGCAGATTACGGATGTGAAGAACGGATGCCGGGAGAGACATTAAAGTGTCTGGTATATCTGGAAGATGAGAATGGTATCCGAAGACAGCTGGAGGCAGAGGATGACTGGCTGCGGAAGGAGAATCTGGATGAGGACAGTATCTGGCCGGAGGAGTTACCGGAAAATACCTAATAGAAATTATTGACGAAGGATGTATAGAAATTAAAATGCAAATCAATCTGCGTAAAAGGGGGGAGAACTTGTGAAACGAATCATGATTCTCATATCGGCAGGAACAGGGCTGCTGTTTGGCTTGTTTCTTTTCTTATATTATAAGACATCCATGGGCGTATGGGAAACACTGGCAATCACGGCAGGAACCATCTGCTATCATTTTATCATGCGCCTGCTAGTGGGGTATGTCTATCTGATCGTGAAACGGAATCGTGCGGATTATATGCGAAAATGGTATCGGACGCATACATGGGAACAGAGATTATATAGAAGATTAAAGGTGAAGAAATGGAAGACTAAGATGCCGACCTTTGATCCGGATACCTTTAACCCGGAGCTTCATAGCTGGAATGAGATCGCACAGGCAATGTGTCAGGCAGAGCTTGTACATGAAACGAACATGATTCTCAGTTTTCTTCCGGTGGTCGCATCCATCTGGTTTGGTGCATTCTGGGTATTTATGTTCACATCTCTGGCGGGAGCATGTCTGGATGGCTGCTTCGTAATCATGCAGCGCTATAACCGTCCCCGGGTGATTAAAATCGCCCGGATGGAGCAGAATAAGGATAAGAAAAAAGGGGAAAAGAAGGAGCAGGAATGAAGCAGGAAGAGGTGCTTGGTGCACTGATCGGACTGACCGGTGCCATCAGCAATAACGGAAAAACCGCAGATACAGACCGGATAGTGGCAGGAGCATTGACCGGGGATGATTATGAGAAGAGCATCCGGGAGCTTCATGAGGAGAAGAACCGCATTGCACCGGATTGTGCCACCTGTAAGACTCCGTGCGGAAGTACTGCGGACTGTGACATGCGTCACTTCTGGGAGTGTGAAGAACCTGTAAAACGGCACAAGCAGGAGATTTTGGAGCAGCTCCGGGAAATAGCGGTCGATTATCTGAGTAGGATGAATGGAGCGACAGAAGATTCAGGACTGCCGGATGCCTGTTACCGGGCCATCGGGAGTCTGGGATGGCCGATGGATGAGAGCACCTGTCAGAAGGTCCTACTGGAATTGCAGTCGGATGGAGAATAAAAGATTTTCGAAAAAATGATTGTACAAAAAAAATATACGTGGTACAATACACAGGTAATATTGAAAAAGTGATGACGGAAAGAGTACTGGAGCAGGAACATTCAGAGAGAGCAGCACAGGGTGAGAGCTGTTTATGGAAATGTTTCAGGAAGACCATTCCCGAGCTGTGCGTAGAAGGAGCCGACAGGCTCTGAAGCGTTACCGTGTAGCTGACGTTACCGGCCATGAGTTAAAATTAAGGTGGAACCGTGCATAAGCACCCTTAGGTATGTGAATCATATCTGTGGGTGCTTTTTTAGTTTCAGAAGAAAGGACGAAGGAGAATCGAAATGGTTAATTTTAAGGAAGATGAACAGTTAAAGACATTGAATCATTCCTGCGCACATCTGATGGCACAGGCAATCAAGCATCTGTATCCACAGGCAAAATTCTGGGTAGGACCGGTTGTAGCAGAGGGCTTCTACTATGATGTGGATCTGGGCGATGACGTTATTCGGGATGAGGCAGACCTTGCCGCGATCGAGAAGGAAATGAAGAAGATTGCCAAGACCGGCAAGAAGATCGTGCGGAAAGAGATTTCCAAGGCAGAAGCAATGGAAATGTTTAAGGATGATGAGTATAAGCTGGACCTGATCTCCAATCTGGAGGATGGTACGATTTCCTGCTATGAGCAGGGTGATTTTACAGACCTTTGCAGAGGCCCGCATGTAGATAATGTAAAATTATGCCGTTATTTTAAGCTGATCCGTCATTCCGGAGCTTACTGGAAGGGTGATAAGAATAATAAGGTGCTGCAGAGAATATACGGTGTCTGCTTCCCGACACCGGAAGAGCTGGACGAGCATCTGCGGCTGTTGGAGGAAGCCAAGGAGCGTGACCACAGAAAGATCGGTAAGGATATGAATCTGTTTATGGTAGACGATCTGGTAGGCCGTGGACTTCCGATGTTCCTTCCGAAGGGCTATGTGATCTGGCAGGAGCTGGAGAATTATATTAAGCAGAAGGAGCGGAAGTTAGGCTATCTGCATGTAATGACTCCTTGTGTTGGTACGGTTAATTTATATAAGACATCCGGTCACTGGGATCATTATAAGGAGAATATGTTCCCGGCTATGGAGGTTGAGGGTGAGTCCTTCGTTCTCCGTCCGATGAACTGTCCGCATCATATGATGATTTATGCAAATCATATGCATTCATATAAGGATCTCCCAATCCGTATCGGTGAGATCGCACATGATTTCCGGTTCGAGGCGAGCGGTACATTAAAGGGAATCGAAAGAGGAAGACATTTCTGCCAGAATGATGCACATCTGTTTGTAACACCGGAGCAGATCGAGGATGAATTCTCCAAGGTAGTAGATCTGATCTTCAGCACTTATAAGGATTTCGGTATTACAGATTACCGTTGCGTGCTGTCCCTGCGTGATCCGGCAAACAAGGTAAAATATCATGATGATGATGAGATGTGGAACACTGCTGAGGATGCACTTCGTAAGGTATTGAATGACCTTGGAATCGAATACACCGAGGAGATCGGTGAGGCAGCCTTCTACGGCCCGAAGCTGGATGTCAATGTAAAACCTGCAGTCGGTAATGAATACACATTGTCAACCTGCCAGTTAGACTTCTGTCTGCCTGCTAAATTCCAGCTGACTTATATTGATAAGGATGGCGAGAAGAAGACACCGGTTGTTCTGCACAGAGCAATCTTAGGTTCGCTGGATCGGTTTATGGCATATATTCTGGAGGAGACCAAGGGTAATCTTCCGACCTGGCTGGCACCGGTACAGGTAAAGGTTATGCCGGTTAAGACAGATAATGAAGAACTGATGGCATATGCACAGGAGGTATGTGATGCACTGGATGCGGCAGATGTCAGAGTAGAGCTGGACGGACGTGCCGAGAAGCTCGGATATCGTATGCGTGAGGCACAGGTTCAGAAGGTACCGTATCTTCTGGTTATCGGCTTTAATGAGGTAGAAGGCAAGACTGTTTCTTACAAGCTGCATGGTGAAAAAGATGCAACTGTTATGCCGTTAGATGAGTTCGTTGAGAAGATTAAGGAAGAAATCAAAAACAAGGTAAGAAGGTAAGACTGCTTCACAGGATATATCATGTAATTAAAGTGTTAGATTACGGGGGCTTGAATGGCATGGAAGAGGAAGAGAAGAAACCGTCAAAAGCGAAGGAAATATGGAGCTATATCGGTGGCTCGATCATGATCTTTATGTTTTTTGTCGGAATCTATCTGATGACCTATTACCATAGCGTGGATGTGGAAGCTTATCTTAGTGACCGGGGACAGGTGAAGGTGGAGAAGTTTGATTACGGGACCTTTTTTGACGGACCGGGAGAATCAGAGGCAATGATCTTCTATCCGGGAGCAAGGGTTGCAACGAATGCCTATGCTCCGCTGATGCAGGAGTTTGCAGAGAATGGAATCGACTGCTTCCTGATCGACATGCCGTTTCATATGGCGTTTATCGGGAAGCATTTTGCAGGCAATGTACAGGAAGATTATGATTACGATACCTGGTATTTTGGCGGACATTCACTCGGTGGAGCCATGATCGCAGATTATGCGGCGAGCCATATAGAAGATGTGGACGGGTTGTTGCTGCTCGCGGCATATCCGACAAAAGACATATCGGATGCAGATATATCGGTTTTGACAATCTACGGGAGTGAAGATGGCATTCTGAACATGGATAAGGTTGCGGAATGCCGGGATCTGCTCCCAAAGGAAAGCGTGGAAATCTGCATCGAGGGTGGAAACCATGCCCAGTTCGGAAGCTACGGTGAGCAGAAAGGCGACGGACAGGCAACGATTTCCGGAGAAGAACAGAGACGGCAGACCGTAGAAGCATTTCTGAAATATAAGTAACCTTAAAATGCAATTTTCAGTGCAAGGGCAACAATGCACAGGAGCATTGCAAGCGGCACATATAAATATCGACCCATAAAATACCAGATATTTCCCTGCGGCTTCCTGCTGCCACGATTGATGGCAGACAGGAGGTCGCTTTTTTTCATGATCCAGAACCAGGAGATCGCACCCAGAGTCGCACCGATCGGGATGATGTAGATAGACACCAGATCCATCCAGACACCCCAACGGTTAATGGTTTCCATACCCACACCGGCACCGAAGCACAGGGTGCAGATGATCGCCAGTGCAACTGTCCGGTTCAGATGCGGGAAACGGTGAAGCAGGGATTCGATTACTGCTTCAAACATATTCTGCAGGGAACTGACACCTGCAAAGATCATAGCGGCATACAGGATGATCGCAAACAGTCTGCCAAAAGGAATATCCTGCAGGATCGCCGGCAGAGTGATGAACAGCAGACCGGGACCGGCACCAACGTCCACACCATAGGAGAAGCAGGCAGGAATAATGACAAGAGCGGCAACAAGGGCTGCAATCGTATCGAAGATTGCCGTGTGTCTGGAAATAGAAACAACATCCTCCGTATCACTTAAGTAGGAACCGTAGGTGATCATACCACTGCCGGTTACAGAAAGTGAGAAGAAGGCCTGTCCCATAGCACTGATCCAGACAGCCGGATTCGCCAGAGCCTCCCAGCGCGGAAGGAACATAAACAGATATCCGTCGGCGGAACCCGGGAGAAAGGCAACACGGATGGCAAGTACCAGAAAAATCAGGAAGAATAACGGCATCATGATCTTGTTGCTTTTCTCAATGCTGCTGGCACCGAATAGCAGTGTCAGAAGCGTCCCGATAATTACAATAATATGAAACGGAACTACAGAAAAGTCCGTGGTGGAAAATGCATTAAACCATTCTGCGGTATCCACGGTCATTAAAAGACCGGAAGCCGAATCAATGAAGGCCTTTAGAACGTAGGCTACAATAACGGAATAGCCGATCGTAATGCAAAGCGATCCGATCAGAGGCAGCCAGCCGAGTACACGTCCGGCAATACCTGCCTTTTTATGTCTGGAAGCCCATGCAGTCTCATAGGAACCCAGCGTGCCGGTTCCGGCATAACGCCCGATTGCAAATTCTGTCGGAAGTCCGACATAGCTGAACAGGAAAATGAACAGCAGATAAATAAGAAGGAAGGTACCTCCGCCGTTGCTTCCGAGTTTATTGGGAAATCCCCAGACATTTGCCATGCCGACTGCCGAACCGACAGAGGCAAGGATGAAGCCCCAACGGCTTCCGAAAGAAGTTCGTTTCTGATTTGTTTTCATGTAGTCACCTGTACCCGATTATTTTTCATATACAGACCATTCTATTATATTGTGCCGGGTTGGTCAAATGAAATCGGAAGCGGAGCGAAGGATGCGGAGAAGCTATCTGGTTGTGTTGATCTCCGTATGCTCCAGCTCCAGAAGCTTGAAATGATTCTTGCGGAATTCAATCAGGCCTTCCTTCTGCATGCTGCTGAGTTCCTTGGAGAGGGCACTCCGGTCAACATTCAGAAAATCGGCAAACTGTTCCCGGTTGAAGGGAATATCGAACTCAGTCGTGCCGAGGGAGCTTGCCATACCGGAGAGGTAGTAGCTGACCCGCTCCCGGATCTTCTTTGGGGTAATATAAAAGATATGCAGTGACAGAGTCAGGCCACGGCGGGAGGATAAGAGCAGCAGATTTTTTAACATCTGATGCTGCCAGGAATAATGGTCATACTGTCCGGACATGATTGCCTTTACATTCAGAAGGAAAATCGTGGAAGGCTCTGTAGCTCTGGCATCGATCATCAGACGATGACCGGACAGGGCATAGGTTTCACCGAAGACCTTGCCCGGAAGTACGGAGCTCAGGATACTCTTGGATCCCCAGTAGTCCACACTCTCCACGATGACATTTCCGCGTACTACAATGCCGAGATTCTCTGTGATTTCCCCGGATTTAAAGATGATTGCGTTACGTTTATAATGTCGTTCGCACAGAAGCTCCAGTGCTTTCATTGTATGGAGGTCATCTGCAGACAGGCCGGTGAATGCCATCATTTTCAATACTTCATTTAAGTCATAATCTGTATTCATATTCTTCATAGACAAAATCCCTCTTTTCCCCTCATTTTTAAAATAATACTATTGATTTTTACCCCTCATATATAGTAAGCTATATGTTGTAGGTAATGTATGTTGTAAACATATATAGAGCTGATTTATTATTTATAATTTCTTAATAAATAAATTTCAAAATGGTGGTTATAACAACCGAATTTATAAATGTATTATAATATACTTATCATACAAAAGCAAGAAATGTAAATGCAGCTGTAATATCACTATGTGAGAAGGGCCATTTGCATTTTATATGGTTAAAGTACTATAAAGTCGAAAGGAGATTTTTTATGTTACAGAATCAGGAATGGGAATCATTCAAAGGAAGACTCTGGAAAGAGGAATGTAATGTCAGAGACTTCATCCAGAACAACTTCACACAGTACAACGGAGACGAGAGTTTCCTGGAAGGACCAACAGACGCTACTAACAAGCTTTGGGACAAGCTTCAGGCTCTTCAGAAGGCTGAAAGAGATAACGGTGGTGTATTAAAGGAGGATGCAGATGTTGTTTCCAGCATCACATCATATGGTCCTGGTTACATTGATCCGGAAACAAAGGATCTGGAGCAGATTGTAGGTCTGCAGACAGATGAACCATTAAAGAGAGCATTTATGCCTTATGGTGGTATTAAGATGGCTGAGGAAGCACTTGAGATGTATGGATATAAGCCAAACGAGAACTTCCACAAGATCTTTACAGATTATCACAAGACACATAACCAGGCAGTATTTGATGCTTATACTCCGGAGATGATGGCTGCACGTCATACTCATATCGTAACCGGTCTTCCGGATACTTATGGACGTGGACGTATCGTAGGTGACTACAGAAGAGTTGCTCTTTACGGTATTGATCAGC
>ERZ1026864.167-NODE-167-length-47273-cov-19.906434_pt1 | contig 47273 bp, 47 predicted proteins | sample MGYA00380162_ERZ1026864 | MGnify/ENA primary metagenome ERZ1026864 (study PRJEB33269, sample SAMEA4719798) | human gut metagenome | biome: human-associated habitat; feature: organic feature; material: feces | place: Cameroon | collected 2013-10 ... | reverse complement strand
GTGCGAGGGGCGCGTTCTATTTAACGGCTGTCATTACATCGGAGCGGCTATCACACCTGACTGCACTCTCCAGCGCCTTGGACAACTATATGACCACACATTTTGTCCATCGATGATTTCATCTGGAGCTTTCATGCAAAACTGGGCAATGTGCAAAAAAGTTCTGGCTGAATCGCATTTTTTTCTAAAACATGGATGGATACATTTCCTCGGATTTCTATTGATTCCCAGATATAACCATGATAGAATAATAAGAGAATTCAGACGGCCACGTAGAAGAACTGGTATCCGCTGTTTTGTGATGGAAGGATACGCCTTGATTGCGGTAAGGAGGTGAATCCAGTGGGCTTATGTCTGTTTGCGAACAATTATGTGATAGATCAAAATAAAAAGCCCACTGCTGTTTCCCTTGCTGGCGTGATGCGCAAAGGTGAAAATGAAGTGGGCTTGTTGAGGTTCTACAAAAATGTGGAATATTGCATACTGGAAGCAATGCACATGCGGCGCTTGAGCTGTAGCATGATGTTCTGGTTTTCATTACGGCCACATTGCATTTGAAATGACCTTGGGCGAAGCTGTCGTCCGAGGGCTTTTGCTTGCCCGGAGATCAGGAATAACGGTCTGCCGGCTTTAGGAAAAGAGGAACGGTTATCTAAAAGGAAGGTGCTTGCGGGAACGGTGTGAGTTAAAGGGATTACTTTATAGCAGTTTGTGTTTTTAATGCGCAAGCAGCATCCGCAAACTGCATATCGCAAATATGCCGTGTTAATAGAGCACTATTTCTGAAAATTGCGATAAAACGAATGACGATAAGAAGTGCATAGACAAGGATTTATGTGAGGAGAAAAAATGGCTACGAATACTGTTGGAATCGATAAGGAAGTTGAAGTTAACCGCAAGGAAAATCTGCGCGACCATCGACTGTACTGGATCGGACGTCGGACGCAGGACGTGATCTTGTCATCGCTGGCACTGGTGGTGCTGTCGCCGGTCATGCTGGCTACGGCTATTGCAATTGTGGTGGACGACCCGTCTGCGGGTCCTGTTTTCAGTCAGGAGCGTATCGGCCGCAACGGTAAGCCCTTTAAGTTCTATAAGTTCCGCTCCATGTGCCCCAATGCAGAGGCAAAACTGGACGACCTGCTAGACCAGAACGAAATGGATGGTCCTGTGTTCAAGATCAAGGACGACCCCCGCATTACCCGTGTGGGCAAGTTTATCCGCAAGACCAGCCTCGATGAGCTGCCGCAGCTGTGGAATATCTTGAAGGGCGATATGAGCATTGTCGGTCCCCGCCCGGCACTTCCCCGCGAGGTGGAACAGTACGGCGACTACGAAAAGCAGCGCCTGTATGTGACCCCCGGCCTGAGTTGCTATTGGCAGATCGCCCCGCACCGCAATGACCTCTCCTTTGAAGAGTGGATGGATCTGGACGTGAAGTATGTCAAGGAGCGCAGCTTCTGGGTGGATTGGAAGATTATTTTTAAGACGTTTAAGGTGTGTCTATTGGGGCGTGGGGAGTAAAAACTCACGATACCGTCTTTCGGGATGACTACATAGACACAAACTAAATTTAGAAGATATGCGCAATGAGAATTGGAGGAGCAGTTTATTATGAAAAATTATAAGATTGCTGTTGCAGGTACCGGCTACGTTGGCCTGTCCATTGCAACTCTGTTGAGCCAGCACCATCAGGTGACTGCTGTGGATATCATTCCAGAGAAGGTGGACATGATTAACAATCGCAAGTCTCCGATTCAGGATGACTATATCGAGAAGTATCTCGCAGAAAAAGAATTGAACCTGACCGCAACTCTGGATGCAAAGGCTGCATACTCTGATGCGGACTTTGTTGTTATAGCGGCCCCTACGAACTACGACAGCCACACGCAGCATTTCGACACATCTGCGGTTGAGGCTGTGATCAAGCTGGTCATGGAATATAACCCGGATGCTATCATGGTCATTAAATCCACAATCCCTGTGGGTTACACCGCTTCTGTGCGTGAGAAGTTCAACAGTAAGAACATCATCTTCAGCCCGGAGTTCCTGCGTGAGTCAAAGGCTCTGTATGACAATCTGTATCCGAGCCGTATCATCGTTGGTACTGACCTGAACGATGAGCGTCTGGTCGAAGCAGCACACGAGTTCGCTGGTCTGCTACAGGAAGGTGCTATCAAGGAGAACATCGACACTCTGTTTATGGGCTTCACCGAAGCAGAGGCCGTTAAGCTGTTCGCCAATACATATCTGGCCCTGCGCGTGGCTTACTTTAACGAACTGGACACCTATGCAGAGAGCAAGGGCTTGAACACCCAGCAGATTATCGACGGTGTATGCCTTGACCCTCGTATTGGCAGCCACTACAATAACCCGTCCTTTGGTTACGGCGGATACTGCCTGCCGAAAGATACTAAGCAGCTGTTGGCTAACTATGCAGATGTGCCGGAGAACCTGATCGAGGCTATTGTCGAGAGTAATAGAACAAGAAAGGACTTCATCGCTGATCGTGTCCTGAAGTTGGCTGGTTATTATGGTTATGACGAGGATAACGAGTACGATAAGGAACAGGAAAAATCTGTGACCATTGGTGTGTACCGCCTGACCATGAAGAGCAATAGCGATAACTTCCGTCAGAGTTCTATTCAGGGCGTTATGAAGCGCATCAAGGCCAAGGGCGCAACTGTGATCATCTATGAGCCAACTCTGAAAGACGGTGAGACTTTCTTTGGATCAGTAGTGGTTAATGATCTGGCTAAGTTCAAGGAAATGAGCCATGCTATCATCGCAAACCGCTATGACAAGTGCCTGGATGATGTGAAGGATAAAGTTTATACACGCGATATTTTCCAGAGAGATTAATTTGGGTGTGGAGAGGAAAAATAAATGATCATTACACAAACACCGTTCCGTATGTCTTTCTTTGGCGGCGGAACAGATATGGAAAGTTTTTTTAAGGAGTATGGCGGTTCGGTTCTCTCTGCCACTTTTGATAAATATTGTTATGTGAATGTGCGCCATCTTCCGCGCTTTTTTGACTACTCTACGGAGCTGTCCTATTCAAAGACGGAACGAGTAACTGACATTAACGATATTCAGCATCCTGCAATCCGAAATGCGATGAAGATGTTGGATATGCATGAGATTCGTCTTACCTATGAGGCTGATCTTCCTGCACGTTCCGGTTTGGGCACTTCAAGTTCTTTCGCCGTCGGTATGCTGAACGCCTTTTACGCACTAAAAGGAAAATATGCTGACAAAAAGAAACTTGCAGACGAAGCTATTTATCTGGAGCGAAATCTCTGCCAGGAAGCAGGCGGCTGGCAGGATCAGATTGCAGCATCTTTTGGCGGGTTCAACCGTATCAATTTTAATGCAGATGGTTATGAGGTCCTTCCGGTAATCATCTCACCGGAGAGAAAAAAGCAGCTTAATCAGAATTTGATGATGTTCTTTACTGGCTTTACCCGATTCTCTTCTGATGTGCAGAAGGCAAACGCAGCAGGAAAGACGGATAAAACAACACAGCTAAAAGAGATGCTTTCTTTGGTAGATGATGCAGAGCGTGTTTTGACGGATAAAGAAAGGAACTTGGACGATTTTGGACGATTGCTCGACCATACATGGAAGTTGAAACGACAGACCGGTTCGGCTGTGTCTACAAACAGCATTGACGAACTGTATGCAAAAGGTATGGCTGCTGGCGCTCTTGGTGGAAAATTGCTGGGTGCCGGCGGTGGCGGCTTCCTCGTGTTTTATGTGCAGCCGGAACGCCAGGATGCTGTACGTTGGGCAATGAGAGATTTGTTGTACATTCCGTTCAAATTTGAAGATGGTGGCACAAGAGTAATCCACTATACGCCTGAAGACTATACACCGAAGGATTAACAATATGAAAGTAGTGATTATGGCGGGTGGAAAGGGAACCCGTATCTCTTCAGTGGCGAGTGACATTCCAAAGCCGATGATAAAAATTGAAGGCACTCCCGTTTTGGAACGAGAGATTGAATGTCTGAAAGAGCAGGGCTTTGATGACATTCTTATTACGGTGAGCCATCTTGGAAATATTATCATGGATTACTTTGGTGACGGTTCTGGAAACTCACCAGTGACAGGGCAGCCGTTTGGTGTACATATTGAATATTATTTTGAACGTGAACCGCTGGGTAATGCTGGTGCGCTGTTTAAGATTAAAGACAAATTAACGGAAGATTTTCTGCTTTTGAATGCTGATGCTATGTTTGATGTGGACTTTAACAGATTCGTTGAGTATCACAAGCAACATGATGGACTTGTTACACTTTTTACTCATCCCAATAGCCATCCGTATGATAGCGGGCTGATTATTGCAGATAAAAACGGTGCAGTAGAAAAGTGGCTTGCAAAAGAAGATGAAAGGCCACTGTACTATCGGAATCGTGTGAATGCAGGACTTCACGTTATTAACCCAGAAGTATTAGCACTTTTCGGTATTGATGCCGAAGCTGTTGGGAAAATTGGCGGTGACGGAAAATCAGTAAAAGTGGACTTGGATCGTCAATTGTTGAAACCTCTTGCTGGAACAGGAAAGATGTTCTGCTACGATAGCCCGGAATATGTTAAGGATATGGGTACGCCGGATAGGTATTATTCTGTGTGCGCTGACTATCGAGAAGGACGCGTTACAGGAAAGAATCTAAAAAACAAGCAGAAGGCGATATTCCTTGACCGAGACGGCACAATAAATAAATATGTTGGTTTCCTTCGGAACATTGATGATTTTGAGCTAATAGATGGGGTTGCAGAGGCAATTCGTAAAATTAACGAGTCAGGATATCTTGCAATCGTCGTGACCAATCAGCCTGTAATTGCTCGTGGCGAAGTGTCATTTAACGAGTTAGAAGAAATTCACAACAAGATGGAAACACTTCTCGGCAAAGAGGGCGCATATCTGGATGCAATCTATTATTGTCCGCATCATCCTCATAAGGGATATGAGGGGGAGCGTCCGGAACTGAAGATTGATTGTGATTGCCGAAAGCCAAAGCCAGGGATGCTGTTGAAAGCAGCCGAGGACTTTAATATTGATCTATCAAAATCTTGGATGATTGGCGACGGACAAAACGACATTGAGGCTGGAATCAATGCTGGTTGTAAAACTGTGTTGATTGGAGATAGTAATGAAAACTACGGCCAAACAGAAAGCAAAAGCTCAATTCTCGAATTCATGAAGTCCTTAGCGTGAGGAAATTGTAAATGAATAAACTATGGAGATTTGGAAACTGCCTCTCAAAAATGGGGGGGGGGACCACATAAAATATCAAGGATAATTGAGCTTATAAATTACATACTTTGCTCGTGTTCGGTTTCGATAGAAGCAGAAATTGGGGACGGAACTGTTTTTTACCACAGAGGAATTGGTTGTGTTGTTCATCCGAAAGCAATCATTGGTGAAGACTGCAAAATATTTCAGGGTGTGACCATTGGGAGTAAGTGGTCGGGTGCAAATTGCTTAGGTGAGGCACCTCGTATTGGTAATAATGTGATGATTGGTGCGGGTGCGGTAATCCTTGGAAATATATCTATTGGGGATAATGTGATTATCGGAGCCAATGCAGTTGTAACACATAATGTCCCATCTGATTCGTTAGCAGTAGGGGTTCCTGCAATGATAAAACACCATGAGGAGAAAAGATGAAAGATAAAATTTTAGAACATATTGAAGTATTAGTCACAAGATACCCAGTGCTAGAAGCTTCAAAAGTTGAGATTATCGCTGCTTATCAAATTGTTGAGGAATCCTATAAAAATGGCGGAAAACTGTTGGTTGCTGGAAATGGTGGATCTGCAGCGGATGCAGAACATATCGTTGGAGAGCTGATGAAGGGCTTCAAGCTTCCAAGAAAACCGCAGTCGGATTTTGCAGACAAGTTAATTCAGGAAAATGCAGAATTAGGAACTGTTCTGGCTGAAAATTTGCAGGGGACACTCCCTGCGATTGCCTTAGATGGTCACCCGGCTTTGTCTACGGCCTATATGAACGATTGTGAGCCGCTTCTCTGTTTTGCGCAGCAGGTGAATGGCTATGGCAAGGCAGGTGATGTGTTCCTTGGCATTTCAACAAGTGGCAACAGCAAAAATGTTTTGTATGCTGCGACAACCGCTCATGCAAAGGGTATGAAAGTAATCGGTCTGACAGGGGCAAAAAGCAGCAAGCTTGAGCAGATGAGTGATGTGTGTATCAAAGTGCCACAGACTGAAACGTATATGATTCAGGAATTGCATCTTCCGGTGTACCACTGCTTGTGTCTGATGTTGGAAGATGAATTTTTTGGGGAGAATTGATGTGATGGAAAAACAACCACTGCTTAATACATACATAAATAATGTTACGATGTCAGAAACGGTAGAGGCTATCGAACAGATGATTGCAGCGGATAAAAAGTCCTACGTTGTGGCAATCAATGTTGACGTTGTTATGAAAATTGAGGAGGATCCCTACCTGAAAAAGGTTGTAGATGACGCTGATATGGTTCTGGTAGACGGGAAACCATTGGTATGGATTTCTAAACTGCATGGTAAACCGTTAAAAGCGAAAATTTCAGGGTCTGATTTGGTTCCGCTACTTTGCGAAGTTGCGGCTGAAAAAGGCTATAAAGTCTTTATTATTGGTGGAAAAGATGGCATTGCGGTTCAGGCAAAAGAAAAATTAGAGAGTAAACATCCGAAGATTCAAATCGTCGGAACTTATGCGCCCCCATTTGGCTTTGAAAAGGATAAAAAAGAGTTAAATCATATTAATCAAATGATTTCTGATGTGAAACCGGATTTGCTGGTTGCGTGCTTTGGTTGTCCTAAGCAGGAAAAATGGATTTATGAGAACATCGGAAAGTATGATGCAAAAGTTTCAGTATGTGCAGGTGCAACGGTGGATTTTCTGGCCGGAAATGTGAAACGTGCACCACGCTGGATGAGTGAACATGGTCTGGAGTGGTTCTATCGCTTTTTACAAGAACCCAAACGGATGTTTAAAAGATACTTTGTTGATGACATAAAGATACTGAAGCTCATAAGTAAATATAGGTAAGTACAAATGGAACTAAATAAGAAGAATGTGCTGTTTTTAACAAGAACTATGAAGCTTGGCGGAACAGAAAATGTCATTCTGCAATTATGTGAAATACTTAAGCCACAGGTGAACAAGATTGTTGTTTGCTCTTGCGGTGGTGTGAATGTGGAAAAATTGCAGAAAATGGGAATTAAACACTATATGATTCCTGATATCGAAGAAAAATCTCTGAAAACTTTTCTGACAACATATAAAGTTATAAGTAAAATTGTAAAAAAAGAAAGCATTACTGTTATACATACCCACCATCGAATGGCAGCATTCTATGCACAAATAATAAAATATCGGTACAGAGTACCAGTGATTTGCTCAGTGCATGGAGAATTTTATGACAAAAAACTATTGACAAAGGTTGCATATGGTCATAGTCAAATTGTGGCGTGTGGGGAAAAGGTAAGAGAAAATCTTGTTGATTGGTTCGGTTTAAAAAAAGATAGAGTTGTCGTGCTGAGAAATGCAGTTGAAAAAGATGAAAGATATAACCCGATTGAGGAGATTGAAAAACTCCGGAGCGAAAACTTTAATTGTTTTATTGTAGGCTATGTCGGGAGAATTTCACGCGAAAAAGGCGTTGATGCATTAGTTCGGGCATTGGCGAAAGTAGTAACGAAAAAAAAAGATATATATTTGGTCATTGCTGGAGATGGAGATTTTTTTAATGATGTGAAATCATTGTCAGCTGGAATGGGCCTAAATGATAATATTGTTTTTCTCGGATATAGAAATGATCCTCAGAATGTGATACAACAAGTGGATTCAGTGGCCCTTTGCTCATATACGGAAGGGTTGCCGTTAACGCCTATTGAGGCGTTTGCACACGGTAAACCCATGATAGCTACTCCGGTAGGAGGAACCGTTGAAATAGTAAAAAATGAAATTAACGGTGTTATCGTATCACCTGGAAATATCGATGAAATAGCAAGTTCTATTTTAGATTTGGCATGTGACAAAGAAAAATATTTGAAGTTAGCTCGGAATGCTGAAAAATGCTACTATGAGGAATTTAGCTATGAAATATTTGAGTCACAAGTACTGAGTTTGTACGAAAATTTGTAAGATGCGATGGGAGAAAAGAGGCAGTATGAGAGTTCTGATTATGCACAATGCAATACCAGAATATCGCATTCCGTGGTTTAAAATAATCAATCAATCATGTGAGGCAAAATTTGTTTTTACAAATTATAAATTGACACAGAAACTATATCATTTTGACATCGATTATCAAGCAATCGATGATTTGAACTATCTAATTATGGGTCAAAAGCAAGCATTTATCTTTGATGCATATAAAGTTTTATCAGAAATGGATTCGTTTGATTTTGTTGAATTTCCTCCAACAGACTCCATAAAAGAGTTTCTCTTGAGTTTATTGGTGATGATAAAATGCAAGATATCACATATAAAAACAGGCTATTTTTGGGAAAAATGGGAGGCACCACTTAGAAAGCAACCTTTAAAACGAAGATTAATTAATTTTTTGATGAATATGGCAGCCGGATTGATCTATAGACATGCAGATTTGATATTCGCTGGAAGTCAGTCAAGTAGAGAGTACTTTATTAAACACGGCGTTGAGGAAGAAAAAATTGTTGTGCTTCCGGATGCTTGTGAAACGCCATACTGTGCGGCAGAGGATTTGAGAAAAAAGTATGGAATTACAAGTGACAAGAAAGTGATATTATATTTTGGAAGATTGCTAGTTCAAAAAGGCCTACATATTTTGCTTGATGCTTTAAATGAGTTGCCGGATAAAAATGATTATGTGTTAATTGTTGCGGGTGACGGAGAAAATCGTGAGCATTGCGAAAAATTAATTGCAGAGTACAAACTTGAAAATGTTATCATGTGTGGATGGGTGAATCCTAATGAACGATTGAATTATTTTCAAAGTTGTGACATCTTTGTTTTTCCTGGAACATTTTACGAAGGTAGAGTAGATGTTTGGGGACTTACCCTAGTAGAAGCTATTCAGAATAGAAAAATAGTGATATCTACAACTGCTGTTGGAAGCGCGAAGGATTTAATAAAAGACGGTGTAAATGGATATCTACTGGATGCAGAAGACGAGAAAAAGTTGGTGTATGAATTGGCTGATGCTATAGATAAATGTGATTCTACTTTAAAGGATAAAGCAGCTGAGTATGACGAGAATTTGTCAAAGAAATACTCGTTTGCAAATATGGCAGAAGTATATGTAAATGAAATTTCCGAAATCTGCAAATAGTTGAATCCTTAGAACAGGAGTGAAATGTCGATGAAAGGGTTATATATAACAAGTCAAAACCTGGAGGATGCAACATCAGGTGTAAATAAAAAAATTCACATGCAGATTAAAGCGTTTAAGCGATTAGGTGCGGATGTTGAAATTCCAAATCTATCAGCGGAGAAAGAAATTGATAAACTTGTTCGCAGATTGCCGCTCGTGAAATCTGAGTTTGAAAGAAAATTGTCTAAATTACTCTTAGATCATGAATATATGAAAGATGTTGAATTCGTTTATATTCGACATCCGATGCTATCAGTTCAGTTGCTGAATATAATAAAAAAAATGAGTGACATGGGACTGTATGTCGTATATGAATTTCCAACATTTCCGTATGATAAAAATAGCGACAAGCTATCTGCAAAAGCTTCACTAATTAAAGATAAATGGTCAAGAGGAAAGCTCTACAAGTACGTGAATTTAGGTGTGAATTATTCTGGATTTAATGAAATATTCTCAATCCCATGCTTAAGTATTTCAAACGGAATTGATACGGATTCAATTACACCTCACAAAAAATCAAGTAATGATAATTCGATAAGTTTTATAGGGGTGGCTTTATTGGCAAAATGGAATGGATATGATCGTTTGATTAAGGCCATAAAAAGATATAATAGTGAAGAAAACTCGCTTAAAGTTCAATTTCATATTGTTGGTAACGGAGACATATATGACGAACTAAATCAACAAATCAATGAAGAACAGTTGGAAAATTGCGTTTTTATGCATGGGTATATGTCCGGAAAGGAGTTGGATGACTTATATAATCAATGCGATATCGGTGTCGGAACATTGAACCCGTCACGAAAATATAAAAATCATATTATGTCATCCTTGAAAACTAAGGAATACACTGCAAAGGGAATCCCTTTTATTAAGGGAGATATTGATGATGTTTTTGATAAAAACAATCCGGACTTTGTTTTTAATGTCAGCGATGATGAAACGCCAATTGATATCAATAAAATAGTTGAGTGGTATAATACATTGCTTAGCAGTCGTGGAGAACAAGAAATTGTAAAAGAAATGAGAGGCTTTGCACGATCAATGTTGTCATGGGAAAAGCAGCTATCTCCTGTTGTAGAAGCTATAAAGGAAAACACAAATGCATAAATCGATATATTTAATAAAAAGAGCGGTCTTTAAATTATTCCCTCATCTTATGAAATCAACGGATTATGTGGAATGGCTTAAATATCATAATATTCAAGTCGGAGAAGGAACATATTTTTTTGGCCCTGCGAGTACAGAAGTAGATATTCAGCGGCCTTGGATGCTTCATATAGGAAAGTACTGCAAAATTACATCGGGAGTAAAAATATTGTGCCACGACTATAGCCGCAGCGTATTGAGACGTGTTTATGGTGATATTGTTGGTGAAGCAGGTTACACATACATCGGTGACAATGTTTTTATTGGTATGAACTCCATTATCTTGATGGGAAGTCATATAGGTAACAATGTGATTATTGGAGCCGGAAGTGTTGTATCAGGAAACATTCCTGATAATTCCGTAGTGGGGGGGGTCCCAGCCAAAGTTATCCGATTGTTAGACGAGCATTATAAAATAAGAAAGGAACGGACATTATCTGAGGCTGGTCTGTATATTTCCTGCTATGAAAAAATGTATAAGCATCTTCCTAGTGAAAGCGAAATGGGACCTTTTTGGCAATTATTTATGCCACGAGATATCTCAGAGCTAAGAAAGAAAGGTATCTTCACCACATTGAGCGGAGATAATGAAAGTGAAATATTGGATACATTTTTATCTACAAAGCAGGTGTTCAACTCGGTTGAAGATTTAAAATGTCTAAATTATATAGAACATGATTAACATAAAACGATATCTGACAAATCGCTTGAATGATGTGTCGGCCTTTTTTACAAAAGCTTATGTTGAAAACACTAAGCTGTCAATCGGCGTAAATAAATCTGAAGAAAGAAATCCGAAGATAATTGCGTCATTAACAAGCTATCCGGCTAGGTTTGACATTTTAAGCGTGACAATCAAGAGCATTCTACTACAGTCAATGAAAGCCGATAAGGTTATTCTTTGGCTTGGTTCGGATTCAAAAAATGCTGAACTGCCAGGCAATATTGTTGAATTAAAAAAATATGGGCTAGAAATACGTCTGGTGGATGACAATATTATGCCACATAAAAAGTATTTTTACGCGATGCAGGAATTTCCGAATGACATTATAATAACATTTGATGATGATGTCGTGTATTCGCCGTTTACAATATCATCGCTTATTAAGACGCATTTTGCTTTTCCAGAATGTGTGTGTGCAAGAAGAGTGCATCGGATAATTTTTGAAGATGGCGTGATGATTCCATATAACAAATGGGAGTTTAATTGCACGTCATTAAAAAAACCATCGTATATGCTTTTTGCTACAGGAATTGGAGGCGTGCTATATCCACCAAACTCTCTTTATAAATGTGCGTTGGACATCGAAAGAGTAAAAAATGAATGTCTTAGAGCAGATGATGTCTGGCTTAAGGTAATGGAAATGCTGGCCGAGACTAAAGTTACTTGGACAAGATGCTTGCTCATTGTTCCACCTGATGTAAAACAAAATCAATCCATAGGTTTGGCACAGGGGAACGTTAACAGGAATCAAAACGATATCTATATGATGGAATTAGAAGAAAAGTATCATTATATGAGGACTATTAGGGAGAGTTACGTTGAAAGTCAAGAAAAGTGAATTGATGTTTTATACAGCATATACAATGTATTATATTATGAATATGCTCTATACAACAAGAATTGGTAATTTTTTTGGAGTGATTTCCCTTAACGATTTATCTTTGATTGTCATGCCAATTGTACTTGGCTGTTTGCTAATTACGTTCTTGAAATCCATCAGTAAACGATATTGGTTTGCTTTTGGAACGATCTTTTTTGCTGCGGTAGCAATAGCTTATAATTCCGGTGTGAGAGCCGTGCTAATATCAATTATGTTCATTTTGTGTGCGCGTATGATTGATTTAGAACTTCTTTGTCGTTTTACATTTAAGATGAATACTACTATGGTATTATTATTGATTGCATTATCAATTGCAGGACTAATACCCGGAGAGATAGTAACTAGAGGAAGTATGACACGGTACTCATTGGGTTTTGCATCATCAAATACATTGGCGATGGCCGTTATGAAATCTGTTCTGTTATACTATATAGCACGGCGTGGCAGGATTAGGTTCAGAAATCTCATGGAGATGGCAATATTTCTGGTAATTACATATTATTTTACGGGATCAAGACTGTTTGCCCTTATAGGCTGCATTTTTCTTACTCTTGCTGCTTATGCGATGATTAACCCCAATGCTTATACCAGCAAAAGAGTGTTGGTTGCTGGCGAAGCGATTTTACCTGTCATGACGATTGCTACATTATACTATGGCTCGGTTTACTGGATTAAGCACGATGAACTTTTGGAGCTGAATGAGCTGTTTTCTGGGAGATTGTATTTTATAAATTACTTTTTGACCAATTACGGCTTTTCGACTTGGGGACAGAAAATAGAATTTACGACAGTAAGAGACTCACTTGCGTCCGGAGGAACATGGTTCTCCTTAGATAATTCTTACGCGTATGCTTTGGTTTGTTATGGAACGGTTTTTTTCTTTGTTATGGCAGCAGCATATCTTGTTGAGATCTTTATTATGCACAAAGTTCAACGTAAGGAAATATTTATCTACTTGATATGTATGCTTGTTATTGGTCTTACAGAAAATGGTATCTTCGATGTTACATTTAATTTCGCCCTGTTATATCTTGTGAAAGTCCTTGTATCTGATAAAACAATTATTAGAAAAGAGGTGAAGGAATCTTGAAGAACAACTTCTTAAAAAACTTTATAATAATTGGCGGCGGAACATTCATTTCGATGTTCATAGGTTTTATTACTACTCCAATTATTACAAGAGCGGTTGACCCTAATGCATATGGCGAATATTCGATTTTTACCTTATATTCTAGCATTGCTGTTATGGTGTTATACCTAGGAATGGATCAGTCGCTTGTTAGATTTTTTTATGACAAGGATTCGTTGGATTATAAACGCTCACTATTGCATAAATGTATCCGAGTACCAATACTCCTATGTGGTATAGCGCTGCTTGCTGTCTTTGCAATGGTAAAAACAAATATATGGACTTTCGAATTGGGCAATATAGTGTTGGCACTTTTATGTGTTTATACGTTCATTCAGGTCGTGTATCGGTTTTCATTGCTTTTGGTAAGATTACAATACAAGTCAAAGATATACTCAACATTGAGCATCATTAACAAAATTGTTTATGTTGTATTAGCTTTAGCATTTCTACAGTCAAGGAAATTGGGAGATTCGATATCCTTGATTTTGGCGTTAACTATAGCGGCTGCTGTGTGTCTTTTGGTTAGTATTGCATGTGAAAAATCGTTGTGGTTCGGAAAGACTTCCAAGAACGATCAATGCGAAATTGACATATCATCTCTAGTGAAATATGCATTTCCATATGTTTTCTCTATGGGAATAACAATCTTATTTCAGACTGCAGATAAACTTGCCCTTAATGCGTATGGAACATATTCGGATGTTGGAATTTATTCATCTACGATGACGCTTGTTAATGTGTTTGCAATTGTGCAGACAAGCTTTAACACACTATGGGCTCCGATGGCGGTAGAACACTATAGCAAAGATCCAAATGATAAAAGTCTTTATTATAAGGGAAATCAAATAATTACTGTTATAATGTTTTTTATTGGTCTGACATTGATTTTGTTTAAGGATGTGTTTGCCCTTTTACTGGGAGAGAAATATAGAGAAGCGGCATATATTCTTCCGTTTTTGATCTTTAATCCAATAATGTACACGATTTCTGAAACAACTGTTAATGGTCTTGTATTTATGAAAAAGAGCAATTATCAGGTTGTGGTTGCAATAGGAGCTTGTGTTGCAAATATTATTGGAAATACGGTTCTAGTGCCTAAACTAGGCTGCAAGGGAGCGGCAATATCAACAGGATTGTCGTACATTATATTCTTTACGTTGAGAACGGTTTTGTCTAATAAGTGCTTTTACGTGGATTTCAAGTTAAAACGATTTTATATATTGACCTTGCTGACTGTTCTCTATGCAGGGTATAGCACATTTTTTCCATTTGGACTTTATTCCATCATTGGATACGCGGTCTGTGTGGCCTCCATTTTGATTATGTATGAGCCAACGGTGTTATTTTGCTTTCAATACATATATAAAACAATTGAAGGATTTAAGTTTAAATATGAGAATCGATAAAATACTAGCGTTGCCACGTTCACTAATTTTAAATATTGCTCTATTTGGATGGGGGGGTAAAATGCCCAATCATTTTTTCAAATGACACAAAAATAACGGGGCTAAAACGAAACAAGATCCTTATGGATGAAAAGAAATTTGGAATCGTATCGATTGGTTTTCATGGCTCGGAGGGTTTAGAAAAAAATAGAACCAGTATTATCATTAAGGAGGGAATCATTCGATTTAAAGGAAAAGCTAACCTTTCTTCTGGAACGTCAATTAGAGTTGATGCTGGGAATCTTATCTTTGGAAACGAATTCTCGTGTAACAATAATTGCTTCTTCTCGTGCAGTGCAGGAATCACTTTTGGCGAGGATGTTCTCCTTGGATGGAATATCAATGTGCGTGATTCTGATGGCCATGTGATATACAAAGATGGCATTCAAAAAGAATCGCTAAAGCCTGTTAGCATAGGTGATCATGTGTGGATTGCCTCTTTTGTGGATATACTTAAGGGTGTTGTGATACCAGATGGATGTGTTATTGGATATAGAAGTTGCTTAACTGGTTTGTATACAAGCAAAAATTCGTTAATAGCAGGATATCCAGCGAGAGAAATTCAAGGAAATATAGAATGGAAACATTAAAATATGGGTAATTGTATAAGTGAGCCGAAATATAGGATAGCAGAGTGCGATATAATACGAGGAATTATAATCGTATTTGCAGTTATTGGACATAGTGGAGAAAGTGTTCTGCACGATATAATATTCCTTTTTCATATGCCATTATTTTTTGTGTTTTCTGGATTTCTTCTTGAAGGTAATAGAGGCAAAGAATATTTGACTTACAAGGCGAAAAGATTACTTATACCATATGTAGGATATCTTCTGGTTGATTTCTTACTTGTACGACGTGATTATTCGATGAATTCGCTTATTCATGCATTTTACGGTGGACGAGCATTTTCAGGCGTGTATTGGTATATAACCTGTTTTCTTTTTACATTGGCCATATTCTCCCTTTTGCTAAAACTCTATCCGGATAAAAAGGTAAAACGGTTTATTTTAATCGGGGGGCAGCCGTAATTGAGTCCCATCTTGTGGCAAAAATTCCTCTTCTTCAGTATCCGGGGATACCGTGGAATTTAGATGTTTTATGGATGGCATTAGTGTATGTTGGAATTGGGTATTTCTATAAGAGTTTAATCAGAGAAATAATAGAAGATGACTCTATGTGTTTTGATATGCTAGTAGTAGGAATTGCAATAATCCTTGGAATATTCGGATTCTTTAACTACCGCGAAGGATATTTCTTTTACTATTTTGATATGAAACCAGTTTATTATAAAGAATTACTCAGTGCGATTCTAATTCCATGCTCGTTTGGCATTGTGCTAGTGCGCGGGGTTCATGGGCTTGTCAGAATAAAATGCCTAAATAGGATGCGTAAGCTAAGCGAATTGTGTGGAAGAGCAACGATTCCAATTATGTTTATGCATATGCTGCTCAATCATTGGCAAAATACTATTGGATATGGGAAACTAATATATACTATAATCGGTGTCGGAATTCCAATCTTAGTTGTGGACGGTATTCTTTGATGAGAAAGCTATTCGGGTTGCCAAAATTGGAAAGCGAAAACTTTTGAGTCAATAATGATTATGTTTTTCTTTATAGAATTTTGAGGAAAATACTTATGATAGAGAATTATTTGTATGATGTGAAGCGGGGGGGGACAAGACCGAGATACATTTTTAAGTAAAAAAATGACTATACAATTGAAAGGAATCGCTACGTTGATGGTTTTTGCATCACATATACCACAAGTGGCGAATCTTCCAACAGGCGTTGCAAATTTATTGGCTCCAATGGGATATCATGGAGTAGCTATATTTCTGTTTCTGTCTGGCTATGGATGCTATATTTCCCTTGAAAAAAATCGGAATATTGTTAAGTTCGTCAAAAAGAGAGCTAGAGCTATTCTGCCGTCCTTGATAGTGGTGACAGTTATTGCTGCTATAGTGAATTACATAGTAAACGGAATATCTTATTCTCCATTGGAACTTATTTTGAATTCGTTGGGTCTTTCACATGGGATTTTGCAACTGACATGGTACATTGAATTTCAGTATTTCTGCTATATGGCGAGCTGTGTGATTAGTAAGTGTATCAAGTGTGAGCATAGAGCGATATCTTTTGTTGCGTTGGCGATTGCTATATATATTCTTAGTGTCACTGTGCATGGAGCAAACCTTTGGGGCTTAAATTACGCATCTTACTCTATTGGTATGTGGGCGGCTTTATATCGCAAAAAAATATTGAAGTTTATTAATATGTGCTCAGGATATAAGATGTTACGTATATTTGCGGAATGTCTTTTCTTGTGGATGGGTTTGTTCGGAACAACATATTTCTTTTTGCATAATCCCACCGAATTGGTGTTGCGCAATATATTAAAGGGAACGATTTCAAGTGCTTTTGTTTTTGCGCTGTGTAGTTTGATCGGTTTGGTCAACCAAAAAACATGCAGACTGCTAGAATATATTGGAACAATCGCGTATGAGGTTTATTTAATTCATGGAATATTCGTTTTCGTTATTCCAACGGTGTTAAATAATAGCCTTTTTCGTGTGACTCTAATGTTGCTATTTTCTGTATTTATGGCAGGTTTAACAAAAAGAGTAGAGAGTCGATTTCTTTGACTCTTGAACATTTTAAGCCATGAGGGAGGAAAACAAAACTATGGGAAGATACTTTGGAACCGATGGTTTCCGTGGTGAAGCCGGTATTGATCTGACTGCCGACCACGCTTATAAGGTTGGCCGCTTCATTGGCTGGTATTATAACGCCTTGCGCCAGCGCAACGGCGACAACGAGCCTGCACGCATTGTAATCGGCAAGGATACCCGCCGTAGCTCCTATATGTTCGAGTATAGCCTGGTTGCTGGTCTGACCGCTTCCGGTGCAGATGCTTACCTGCTGCACGTCACCACTACGCCTTCTGTGGCCTACATCGCTCGCGTGGATGACTTTGACTGTGGCATTATGATCTCTGCCAGCCATAATCCCTACTACGATAACGGCATCAAGCTGATCGACTGCTATGGTGAGAAGATGCCGGAGGAAATCTTGCTGTTAGTCGAGGATTACATTGACGGAAAGCTCCATGTGTTCGACAAGGACTGGCCGGAGCTGCCCTTTGCTCACCGTGAGCACATTGGCTGCACTGTGGACTATGTTTCTGGTCGTAACCGCTACATGGGCTATCTGATCAGCCTCGGTATCTACTCCTTTAAGGGTGTCAAGGTCGGTCTGGACTGTGCCAACGGCTCCAGCTGGAACATTGCCAAGTCTGTGTTTGATGCTCTGGGCGCAGATACCTACGTCATCAACAACAAGCCGAACGGTCTGAACATCAACAACAACGCTGGCTCTACTCATATTGAGGGTCTGCAGAAGTTCGTGGTAGAGAACGGTCTGGATGTCGGCTTTGCTTTCGATGGTGACGCTGACCGCTGCCTGTGTGTGGACGAGAAGGGCAACGTTGTCACCGGTGACCACATCCTGTACATCTACGGCTGCTACATGCAGGAACACGGCGAGCTGACGAACAACACGGTGGTCACCACGGTCATGTCCAACTTTGGCCTGTACAAGGCTTTTGATGAGCAGGGGATTGGCTACGCAAAGACCGCCGTAGGCGACAAGTACGTCTACGAGTACATGGCTAAGAACGGCTGCCGTATTGGCGGTGAGCAGAGCGGTCATATTATCTTCAGCAAGTACGCCAGCACCGGTGATGGTATCCTGACCAGCCTGAAGATGATGGAAGTCATGCTGGCCAAGAAGATGCCCATGAGCAAGCTGGCTGAGCCGCTGAAGATCTATCCGCAGGTTCTGGAGAATGTCCGCGTCACCGATAAAAAGGCCGCACAGAACGACCCGGCGGTGCAGGAAGCAGTCAAGGCAGTGGCCGAGGCACTGGGCGATACTGGTCGCATTCTAGTGCGCGAGTCCGGTACTGAGCCTCTGGTGCGCGTGATGGTGGAGGCACCTGACCACGACACCTGCCAGAAGTATGTGTCTCAGGTTGTAGAGGTTATCAAGAGCAGAGGTTATACTGTCTGAATGCAGCTTTGATACCATAATACGGGTTGATGTATATTTCACCTGTGCCCTTGAAAAATTGATTTTAAAGGATTATATTTGAGCCGTGAGAAATTTCTCACGGCTTTGTTACTCGAAACTTTGTACACCTCTACGCAATGAGCGGCAGGCAACGGTCTTAAGACTGGCTGAGATGGGAAGGAAAAGGTAGGGATTCTACTATGAAGTTATATCATAAAATTTTTAAGAGCCGTGATGATATGTCAGTGTATCTTGAAAATATGGATCCACTTATCTCATATGACGAAGAACTTTTTAATCGTTTAACCAGTGCCCGTAATACGGATGAGCTTCATGATGCAAAGTGCGCTGTTTTGAGAGACTTCCATGATATATATACTTTTGACGCAAGTGATGCGGAATTCCCAGAACCTGTAGGACATTTTGATGACGAGGGAGAAAAGATCAAGTTTATCCGGAAGAAAATATCGCTGCAGGACATAGCTTTCTATCTTGGCAGCGTGTACAAAAAGTACCATTATATAATTTATCAGACGTATAATAGATTGCCGGAGATCGAATTGAAAAGGCTGACGATAGATTATAACGAGATATACCGAAAAGCAATGGAGGATTACATTGCAGCACTCGTCACTGGGGGACAGCACGCTGTGACAGCCAGTTTCGTATTGCCATCACTAATTGAGCAAGGATTGGGAGTAACACTACAAAATAGAATGCTGTTCAAGTGCATAATGCAGTTGAACGATTTGACGGAAGAAGAAAAGAAAGTAATTGAGCCGTTCTTGCATAATGATAAAGTACTTTTCTATGGGACAGAGAAATTTTCCATGGAAAAGTCATACCGACTCTTTGTGGAAAAAGGTGTCTTAAAGAATGCCCCTGACAATGAAATGATATTGACAGGTTTGGCGCAAAAAGAAAAGAAAAAATTGCCTCGGACGCTGGGCAGATTACTGAATAGCAATTTTGCGAAAGAAGAAATACGCCCGGAATATTTAGAACTTCTGAAAAATTTCTTTGTTGAACTCAATATTAGAAACTGCATCATGCATGGACTGGGAGAAACGTTTGACTATCTTGACATTGGATTAGTAGCCATTATGTTCCAAATGCTGTGGGATATAGTTGAGTGTGAGATATTTAAGGATTAATAGAGAAAATGAGGTGAATTCGACTTGACGATTAAGCTCTTGATGAATCGTATATAAATGTCTACTTATCCATAGAATTTTGGCTATTCTGGTGAAGCAGAACATTATATGGCAGCAATGTTATAAAGATTAGGGAGTGTGAAAAAATGTCGTATAAAGCAAGAGTCTTTAGGGTGTTTATTGCATCGCCAAGCGATGTGCTTTTAGAGCGTGAAATCACTCGAAATGTTTTGGAACAGTGGAATAGTATTAACTCTGAGCGAGAGAAAATAGTGCTTGTTCCGATTGGATGGGAAACAAATGCTGCACCGGAAATGGGGAGACCAGCACAAGACTATATTAATATGGACATTTTAGATACATGTGATGTTGTTATTGGCATATTTTGGACAAGGGCTGGTACGCCTACGAGAAATGCAGCGAGTGGCTCAATTGAAGAAATTCTCAGAGAATCGCCGAAGAGACGGATTACTATGCTTTACTTTTCCAATAAACCTATTCCGCCGAGTAGAGTTGATACTGATCAAACCCTTGAATTAATAAAGTTTAAAAACAAGGTAAAAAAACTATCATACTATGATGTGTTTGAGGATGAAAAAGATTTGGAGAGTAAGCTATATCGACACATTCAAGTGAAAGTTAACGAAGGAAAATTTCGTCCTATGTGGGATTCTGATATTATTGCCGCCAGTGAGAATGACGAAGAGCTTGCGAATCAAATAAACAATCATTTCCCTCTTGTGGCAGAAAATGTATTAAAAAAGATTATTTATCAGGAGCATTCAGATGCGGTTTGGAATGCGATTACGAAAAAATTGATAAAATCTCCATCACATATGTGTGATGCTTTGATTTTCTTGGCCCAGATTGGAGCGTGTAATAATCTCGTTTTTAGAAATGGATGCGTGGAACTTGCCCAAAAGAGTCAACCGGATTTTTGTACTTTTTTAGATGATTTGAAATCGATTAATAGATATGAGTTCGAGAAACTATATAACAGTGAATTGTTGCAAGATGATGAGTTTAAAAAATATTTAAAACGTATTATTAAACGAGATCAAAAAGTTGAGCAGGAAGATGATTAAGATGGTTAAATATTCTTGTCCAAATAAACTGCAAATCAGAAGGATTCACCTCTGATAAAAATTGCTTGATATATGGCTTAGATAAAGCATTACGTGAGTAAACTTGTATAAACAGTTTCCGCAAATCCGGACAGCATGGTTGCTCATCTGCTGGATTTGCGGTGTTACCGCACGAGAATATTCGCCTCTCGGTGGTGATCAGCAGGGACTAAAAAATGAAATGAATATGTAAAAAAGTGAAACAAAAAATGGAGTGATAACATTGAGAAAACAAGTTTATATCAGCGCCGATTATTCGGAATCTGACGGTGATAAAGATGTGGTTGATGAACTAAATAAATGGGGAAATGACGATTATCACAGAGTTGATTTTGTTGACATGTCACAAGTGGCATCTGGAAGTGTATCGAAAGAACCCGATTGCCGTATATGTGATTTGAAAGCTGAATTCAACAGTCAGATTAACGCATCTTCGGCTGTGATTTTCGTTGTCGGATACATGACACGCTACAGGACTGCTGGGCAATCTTGTGGCAGAGTGGGTAAAACAACTCAGTGGGAGGCTTATTGTACACCATATAAGCAAAATACGAATGGAACTAGGTTGTGTAAATATGTAAGTACAGTTCCAACAACGGGGAATAATGTTAGTAGTATAAATAATTATTCTTATCTGAGGCATGAATTTGAACAGGCAGCAAGACAAAAGAAAAATATAATTATTCTTTATAACTCGACGAGATATGAAAACGAATGGCTTCCATCGTATATGAGTGACTATAAGAACGTTGCCAGACCATTTTGGATAACTAATTACTGGGGACAAAGAGTAGGAGATTATTCATACATAAAAGAGGCATTGGGATTTTGATAAAAATATTTTGTAAAAGCGCAACATGGGCATTTGGAATTATCTCGGTAATATTTGCATTTGTTCCGGAATCTTTCTTTCATACAATAAGATGGATTCCGGCGCAAGCTGTCCAAAAGAGTTTGACCGATAAAGGAATTACAGATGTTGAACTTGACACTATAATTTCAAGAATTGTTTGCTATGCTGTTGTTTGGGTTATAGTGACATTGATTTATGCTGTTAGGCATTCGGTAACAATCAAAGGCGATAATTATACGATTCAGGTCAAATATGGCAATTTGCTTAAGGAAACAAATTGTAAGAAAGTAATTAATTTTGATGAGTGCTATACGACACATATTGGACCAAATCCGAGTGATATCAAGGCTTCATCAATTTGTGGCCAGTATATTCAAAGTGTGGGAGGAAGTCTCAATATTCAAAATCTTATTGATAATGCAGAGGTAAAACCAGAGGAGTGTGTTTCGAGATTTAATCATTCGCGAAGCTATAAGCCGGGCAGCATCATTGTGAATGGGGATGCGTTACTGTTGGCTTTTGCAACGTTAAATAAGGCAGGACGTGCAAAATTCTTTACTCAAGATGAATATATTGAGTGTTTATCCGAAATGTGGAAACAGATTGAGGTGCATTGCAGTCAGACGGATGTTTGCGTTCCAATACTTGGTTCAGGACTAACGCTCTTTGAAGGTGCATCCTTATCACAGCAAGAGCTGTTGAACATAATGATCTGGTCGTACAAGCTGAGTCCACATAAAATTAAAGCTCCATATAAGCTTCGGATAATATGCAAAAAGAGCGATGGATTCTCATTGAATGAGATTGATGCCTAAACGGGTTTGAAGGAAGTCAGGACCATTAGGTGCCAGACCCTTGGCACTAAACTGTAAACGCAAAATGAACAAAATGTAACTGAAAAGTCGAATGCTGTCGAACACATGCCTGTATTCGACAAAATAAAGCCGTGTGAATTCATACACGGTAGCTGCTCAAATCTTCACACACCTCTCCGTGGTGAGCAGCAGTCAACGTTTATATGGGCGGCTGAGATGTGAAGGAAAGTCAGGAGGATACACCAACATCACCGTGGTCAAAGAGCAGGAGCAGCCGGACGGAAACTTCCCGACCTGCCCGTACCCCAACCCGGAGATCAAAGAGACTATGGCGCTGGGCATGGAGTATGCCAAGAAGTGCAACGCTGACCTGTTGCTGGCAACTGACCCCGACTGTGACCGTGTGGGCATCGCTGTCAAGAACAAGGCAGGGGAGCACGAGTTGCTGACCGGCAACCAGACGGGTATGCTGTTGTTGGATTATATCTGCAGCCAGCGTGTGAAGCACGGCAAGATGCCTGCCGACCCGGTCATGGTCAAGACGAGCGTCACCATGGACATGGGCGAGCAGATCGCTACCCATTATGGACTGCGTACCATCAATGTGCTGACCGGCTTCAAGTTCATCGGTGAGCAGATCGGCAAGCTGGAAAAGCAGGGCAAGGCAGACAGCTATGTGTTCGGCTTTGAGGAGAGCTATGGCTACCTGACCGGTTCCTACGTCCGCGATAAGGACGGTGTGGATGGTGCTTATATGATCTGCGAGATGTTCAGCTACTATGCCACCAAGGGTATCAGCCTGCTGGATAAGCTGGACGAGCTGTACAAGACCTACGGCTACTGCCTGAATACCCTGCATAGCTATGAGTTCGACGGCAGCGCTGGTTTTGTCAAGATGCAGAGCATTATGCAGGCATTCCGTGGCGATATCAAGGAGTTTGGTGGCAAGAAGGTCGTTAAGTTGCTGGACTACGCGCCGGGTCTGGATGGTCTGCCCAAGTCCGACGTGCTTAAGTTCCTGCTGGAAGACAACTGCTCCATTGTGGTGCGCCCTTCCGGCACTGAGCCGAAGCTGAAGACCTATATTTCCGTCAGTGCGGAGAATAAGGCAGCTGCCGAGAAAGTTGAGGTTGAGGTTGCCAAAGCTGCGGAAAAGTGGTTTCAGTGAATTTTCATAGAATGCTGTTGCAACGGAAAATTTGAATGTGCTACTGTTGAAAAAATATCTTCTGATTGAAAATTGAAGGTTAAAGGTATATATTAGAAACTGTAAGAGGTTGAAAGTACGCGCTTGTGCGGTGAACTTACGGATAAAAGCTATATGAGGAGAAAAAATGTTTATCGATACGTGGTCACGAGATACTCTTGAAACCAGTGTGGCGAGATGCTTGAATCGAACAATTCCAGAAATATATAGTGAAATCGAAAAAGCAGATCAAGTGTCAAGGCAACCAGAAGGAGGGTATGATGCGGATGTCTTTCAGGAAGAGGTGCTAAAATTTGTAAAGACATGCGATTTGGAGTTGCTGAATCAAATTCAGTTTTACCACTTGGCTAGAAGACTGAACATAGATGAAGACGTAGAAGGAAAAAATCTTCAGACTCTCCTCTTAACAGAAAATGCATTTACATCTTTTTTGAGGAAAAGGGGCGTAACTTTTCGAGAAAATGAGCATATCGATGTAATCTATAACGGAATTGTACAAGATATTTCGGAGCACAAACTGGAAGTGAATGTAAATTATCTTTATTCCAGGCTTGGATATTATAAAGAAAACCTTGATTATTATTTTAATGGTTTGGCATTTCATGATCAAATCAAGAAAAATTATTACGCGGATGCGCTTCGAGATGGCCCAGAAATACTGTCAAATTTGAGCAGACTTTTGAATAAGCCTCAATTGATACTGGACTATGAGAAAAGTAGTAGGTATTACTGCTTTGCATACTGCGTGCCAATGAGTGAAATTGTTTTTGAAGATAAGCCAAAGCTGGAAGACGATGCGAAAATGACTTATTTCTTACAGCGGTGCTTTGAACGACTTCACCAATATTGGATGGGTGAAGAAATAACAGGTGATAGCGATAATCCAATTTTAGTGCTAAGAAATAACAAAAATATGAGTGCGGTGTATTTTACCCAAAAAGAACTTGTTGATCAAGAAGTGTTTTGAAAATTAGAAAGTATATTTGAATAAACAAAACTGAACCTTTAAAACTGAAAGGGTCGCATGGAACAATCTGTGCGACTCTTTATTTATAAATGATTTCGATGGTATATATTAAATGGTAAATAAGAGGAAATGCTATGAGAACAGAGTTGATTTATCTGTGGATTGAAAAAGACGAAAATGAATGCTTTGAAAAACAAGGATTTAATTTTTCTCCGAATTTCTGCGTGAAATATGATGCAGTTGAGAAGAAACTACAAATAAAAGAAATAGAAAATATAAATGTATTTCGTGATGCCAATGTTTCAAATGTTACAGCAGTTGTTGGAAAAAACGGAACGGGTAAAACAACGTTGATGCAGTATATAACTGCGCTGAATGATATACAGCCCTCTCGCAAAATGGAAATAAAGTATCCCGAAAAAAGATATTCGGATAGAAAAAATCGATTTCTTGCGGTATATTTAAAAGACGGAGAAAGCACGTTTGACATTGTGAACTTGACAGGAAACACGATTGAATATAGTGGAAGAAAGTATGAAAATTTTGAATTTGAACGATCTGTAAATGAAAGCTATACAAAAAATATGTCGCATATATATTTTTCCAATAGTGCATACATAAATCATGAAAATTTGAACCTGCGACAGAATGAAATTAATTATATTACCTTGACCGATGCTGCCCTTGATGTACTGCAACGTGAATTTTATAAGAGAATTTATGGCGTTGACGATAACATTAAGAAAAATGCAGATGAGACGCCATTTAATATACTGGAAAATTATTATGTGTCGCAGGAAAATAATCAGGCGTTCCAAAGCCTTCTAGACGTTTTCTATTATTTGAATCAATATAAAAATGGAGGTGAATTTTGCGGAAAGAGAATCAAAGAAGTCGATGTAAGCATTGAGTTTTCCGACATGAGAGAAGATGGCGATGATGAAGAAAGCCGAGATAAACAGGAAAAAATGCCTTTTAGAGATCCATTTGAAGATGGAAAAAGAATGGCCTGGAAAATTAGAGATAAAATGATAATCAGTGATTTCTGGGACGTTTTGATTTGTAATCTCGTGTACGAATTAGGTGCGAGCTTTGCGGAGTTTAGTGAAAGACTTTTTGGAAAAGTTGAATATAGCTCAAATGAAGTACTTTATATATGTGAACGATTTATAAATGAGCAATGCATGGATGAACGAAAAAGATACTATGCTCATGCCATACGGGAAATTAAGTCCTTTGGAATCTACTTCAAAAAGAATAAGGTTACGGGGACGCTGAAAAATGGATTTGTAAAGCTTGATATAGCCGTATTCGATGATTTGCAAAGATGTCTTCAATCTGGAAATAGCATGATTTTAAAGTATATGAAGATCCAGAATTTAAAAATGTCTTCAGGGGAAAGAGCATTTTTAAATATGATGTCACGAATTTATTTTTCGGCGCATATAAGAGAGTTCCTGCCAGACAAGAGCTTCCAGTGGGAAGAGAGCATCCTTTTGATAATAGATGAGATTGACCTGTATCTTCATCCTGAATGGCAAAGAATTATCGTAAGTGAATTACTAAATATCGTCAAAGACCAGTTCCCTAATAACTATTTTCAAATTATAGTTACAAGTCATTCGCCAATTGTATTGTCGGATATTCCAATAGAAAATTCTATCTATTTGGATAGAAATGCTGATGGATTAACTCGGCAAGTGCAGCGTAACGAACAAACGTTTGGTGCTAATATTCATGCGCTATATCAAAATGCATTTTTTCTGAATGATGGATTGGCTATGTGAAAATTTGCACAAGAAAGAATCAATATATGGATTGAAGAGGCAGAAAAAGCGAATCCGCAAAAGATGAAGCAGATAATCAATATGATTGGAGAACCTTTAATCTGTAGAGAACTCAGAAAGATTATTGGACGGCGGCAGGAAACAATAAGAGAAAAGGCAAAAAATGAAGAACATATGATGATGCTTCGATTTCTAAAACAGCAAAAAGCAGAAATTGAACGACAAATTAAGATATTGGAGGAAGAATACAGTGATTAAACTTTCACCAATTTCAGATAATTTAAAAAAGGAATATTTTGAGAAAATATCAGAAGATTTTGAGATCTTTCTAGAAAGCCTGAAAGACAAAGAAAATACGCAAGATCTTAATGAAATTAAAATTACAGAGTATAAGAGAGAGGTTTTAAAAATCTATAAATATCTTGAAGATTCAAACGGGGAAAATTGGAAATTAGATAAGGAAAAAATAAAGAAGCTCTTAATAGGTGATTTGAAGGAACTTCTTCGGGCCATGGATTACATCGGACCTATAACGAGCAAACGGTTAAAAGACAAGTTTGGAGAATTTTATAAAAAAATATCGAACCGTGACTTTTTGCAAGAATGGGCGTTAAAGATAGGTGTTACAGTGTGTCCGTATTGCAATCGAAATTTTATCTTTACGGTCCCGAGACATACAGGAAACGGTGGGGTTCGTCCGGAGTACGATCATTTCTTCCCCAAATCTAAGTATCCGTATTTGGCAGCATCAATGTATAATCTTATTCCGTCTTGTTCAGTCTGTAATAAAGCAAAGAGTAATAGGAATAGCTATAAAAATCACGAAGTTCAATATTTGTACCCGTATGAGGAGGGGTATGGTGAACAAATTGTGTTAAAAATAGAGGATAAAAATAAACCAACGGATAAGGTCACCGCATGGCTTGGATCAGCAGAGGAATATACAGTGTATCCAGAGTGTTCAAAAGAAGTTGACTCCGAAAAGAAGAAAAGAGTGGAAAATAGTTGGGAGATGTTCAAACTTGGTCCTCTCTACGAAAAGCATAGCGACTACATCCGGAATATTCTTCAGGCTAAACAAATCTATACCGAAGAGTATCTTGAACAGTTAGTGAAAAACTTTCCGAGTGCATTTGACAGTATGGATGATTTAAAGAATATGGTTTATTTCAATTACCTCGATGAAAAAGACTGGGGTAAGCGTATCCTAGCAAAACTGACGCATGATCTGGAAGCGGACAATCCATAAATATTCCTTTTAGCGAATCAATTCGTAAAAATATATTGAAATCTTCTGTGCAGCATGCTATAGTTTGCTTACAAAAATAAATTTTGGAGGTGTCCCATATGCCCCGTCCCAAAGGAAGCAAGAACAAGACCAAGACCGTAAAAGCAACCGTTGACTTTGCTGCACAGATTGCCGAAAAGCAGTCCGCAAAGGAAGCCGTTGCCGCTGAAATTGCATCCATTACCGCAAACATCGATACTCTGAAAGCTGACCTGAAAACCAAGAAGGCAGAATTGAAATCTATCGACAAGGAAATCGCCAGAATCGAAGCTAAAAAGGTCAAAGCTGAAACTAAAGCAACGGAATCCGCAAAGAAAGCTGAAGCGGAGGACGTGCTGAAAAAGCTGTTGGCAAGCGGTGTAAGCGCAGACGAGATCCTCGCAAAGCTGAAATAAACTTTTCAGACCTCAAACCGTGTGGGTGTGGCTACAAAATCTCATCCATACGGTTTTATAATAGAACAATTGTTTTATATCGAACAATAATATACCTGTTTTTTATTCCATAGTCCAAAATTACATCCGGTGAAATTTCAGCAAAAGAACAGCAGGGGAGAGCACAGGTAAAGTAGGTACTGGGCAAATAAACAGCAATGAATATCACAGATAAGAAGCAGTCAAATCCGTCTGCACATCAAAACAGCTTCAATCACTTCAAAAGTAACCTTCAAAAATCAGCAATAACCCGTCACTCAATTCCGTCCATCAATACACCCATCAACCCATCATCTAACCCCTCACCACCCCCACCCTGAGGAGCGCATCTGGGCAGGGCGAACGCCCCCGGCGGCAGCCCCGGGTCCCGGACGCTCCGAAGATCGAGCACGACAAGATGAAACAATTTTACATGATTGACATGGAGCGAAAAAGATGGTAATATTATCTTGTCAAAAAAATGCGAATCCCTCTCGCTCGCGAAGGAAAAATCTCTCTCGCAATGAGAAATCAAACGATACAACGAACGAAAATCGACTTTGCCGAAGGCTGGCAGACACGAGGGACTTAAAATCCTTTTCTGAAGACAGAGTATGGGGTTGCCCCCGCTGGAGACATTGAAAATCTCGGAAATGTTCGTTGATTCGAATGATTGTCGGACTTTCTTTTTTGCTCTGTTTTCCGGAAGCTTTGGAGAGACGAGAGGAATCATTCTTGCACAGATAATCTCGTATGGACGCGTTTACAAGAACCCTTCCATGCGGGGCCATAGTGAAATATTTTTATATCAAACAGACTGCCCCCAAAGCAGCTCGCATCAAATCGCGCTGCTTTGGGGGCAGTTTTACGCTTTGCGGGGGATGGGCGGGGCGCTGTCGTCCGTAAGGCCGAGAATATAATCGGTACTGGTATGGTAGAGACCGGCAAGCTGGATCAGCACCTCGGTGGGGATATCCCGCTTGCCGGTCTCGTAATTGGAGTAGCAGACCTGTGTGCATTTCAGATACGCCGCAACATCCTTTTGCAGCAGATCACGATCCTCCCGCAGATCCCGGATACGTTGATACATGGTATTTACCTCAAAGGCTTTATTTAAGGTAAAGTATAGGCATAACGAAATGTTATATTGACATATAAAACAAAATGTTATATCATAGCATCGCGCCGGGAACAGCTGTGAATCTCCGGCGCAAAAGGGGAGAGCATCATGAAACTGGAATTCCGGCAGACGGTGACCTGCAACCACCTTACGCTTGCAAGGGTCTGCAAAACTATCGACTGGCAGCAGCCACTGCCCCGGTGCGGAGAATATGTGGCCGGGCTGGATACGCTGGACGGCGAACCGGAACTGCCGGTGCGCAAACTGCTGCACCGGGTACAGGACGGCGGCTGCCTTGCGGAGCTGCCGGGCTTCAACATTGTGCAGCTGCGGCTTTCTTACCGGGAGCTGGAGCAACTGGCAGCACAAAAGGGCTGGATGCTGCAAAAGCTGTAAAAAACTTAAATTTCCCTCTTGCATTCTGGCCGATTCGTGCTATAATAGTAAGGCAATCGTTTCCAAGGCCGCTCGACGGGGTAGCCGATATTGAAGGTTGTGATGGGCACATACATTAAATATGGCCCCAATACGTCAGAACCAGAAATGAGGTGAAAAGAATGAAACAGGGTATCCATCCGAACTACGTTGACTGCACCATTACCTGCGCATGCGGCAACGTCATCAAGACTCGTTCCACCAAGCCCGAGATCCACGTCGAAGTTTGCTCCAAGTGCCATCCCTTCTACACTGGTAAGCAGAAGCTGGTTGACACCGGCGGACGTGTTGAGCGCTTCAACAAGCGTTTCGGCCGTAAGTAATTATAGGCTATCTCATGCCGCTTCCTTTGGGAGGCGGCATTTTTGCGTTTTGCGGTGGCAAATGTTTCGTTTTCCCACACAGGATTGTCTTAATTTAAACACATTTTCCATCTAAACTATAGCAGTTCCAAACCGGAAAGCGCTGGTTCCACGCCGCTTTCCACAAAACAGCTTCTGAAATAAAAGGAGAGTTTGCTGTGATCGAAGTTTCTCACCTGAGCAAGTTCTACGGCAGCCGCCCTGCCGTGCAGGATCTCTCGTTTACGGTGCCGGACGGCCAGATTTACGGTCTGCTTGGCCCCAACGGTGCGGGCAAATCCACTATTATGAATATCCTTACCGGCTATCTTGCTCCAACCCAGGGCGAGGTGAAGGTGGCCGGGTTCCGTCTGCCGGAGCAGGCACAGCAGGCCAAGGCCTGCGTGGGCTATCTGCCGGAGCAGCCTCCGCTCTACCCGGAAATGACCGTGCAGGAGTATCTGGATTTTGTGGCAGAGCTTAAGGGGGTAAAGCACGCGCAGCGCAAACAGCAGGTGCTGGCCGCTGCCCACCGCACCGGGCTGGAAGAAGTGCTGCCCCGGGTCATCCGCAGCCTGTCCAAGGGCTATCGTCAGCGGGTGGGCATTGCGCAGGCGCTGCTGGGCAGTCCGCAGCTTATCATTCTGGACGAACCCACCGTAGGGCTGGACCCCGCGCAGGTCATCGAGATCCGCAACCTCATCCGGGAGCTGGGCAAGGCGCACACGGTCATCCTGTCCAGCCACATCCTCAGCGAGGTGCAGGCGGTATGCCAGCAGGTGCTCATCCTCTCTAAAGGACGTCTGGTGGCGGTAGGCAGCCCGGAGGAGCTGGGCGAGACCCTGAACCCGGGCAGCCGCCTGCGTGCCACCGCACAGGGCGAGCCCGACACCGTGCTGGCCGCTGTGCGCAGCGTGCCGGGCATCTGCAAGGTAGAACTGGAAAGCGCTGCGGACGGTCAGGTCACCTTTACTGCCGAGAGCGAGGACGCCGCCGACCGCCGCGCTGCTGTGTCCCGGGCACTGACCGAGGCCGGGTGCACCGTGCTGGCACTTGCCACCGAGAACCGCAGCCTTGAGGAGGTATTCCTAGCGCTGACCGAAAAAACGCCGGAGCAGAACACCCCGGCAGAAGGGGAGGAGAATTGAGATGCTGGCCATCTTTAAACGAGAACTCCGCAGCTGCTTTCACGGCATGATCGGTGCGGTGCTTACCGCCTTTATGCTGGCGGCTACGGCTATCTATTTTGTGGCGCTGAATCTGGGCTATGGTCTGCCGGATTTTGGCTACTACACGCTGTACCGCACCATTTTTGTGCTGCTGCTCTACATCCCGGTGCTCACCATGCGCTCCTTTGCCGAGGAGCGCCACAGCCGCACCGACCAGCTGCTGCTCACAAGCCCGGTGTCAGTGGGCGGCATCGTGCTGGGCAAATATTTTGCCCTTTGCGTCATTTTTGCGCTGCCCTGCCTTGTGGATGCGGGCATGATCCTTGTGCTGAAAGCACTGGGCGCTACCGGCACCAGTACACTGGCCAACTTTTCCGCGCTGCTGTGCTATTACCTCATGGGCTGCGCCGCCATTGCCATCGGGGTGTTCCTTTCCAGCCTGACCGAAAACCAGATCATCGCCGCCGTGTCCGGTGTGGCGGCGCTGCTGCTGGCTTATATGATGCCCAGCCTGCGCACCATGTTCACCACCGGCAGTGCAGTAGCGCTGGCACTGTTCACGGCCATTGCCGCTGTGCTCAGCGTGGTAGCGGGGCTGCGCAGCAAAAGCTTTACGCTGGGCTGCCTTTCCTTTGCGGGGTGCTGCGTGGCGCTTACGGCGCTGTTCCTGCTCAAGAGCAGCTGGCTGACCGAGGCTTTCAGCGCAGTGCTCAACGCCCTGTGCCTGTTTACCCCCTTTGAAGAATTTGTCAACAGCAGCTTTTCCATCCCCACGCTGGTCTACTACCTGACCGTGGCGGCGGTGTTCCTGTTTTTCACCGCACAGGGGCTGGAAAAGCGCCGCTGGAACTGAGAGGAGGCCACAACGATGAAATGGAACAAGAACGCAGCCTCCCAAAAGGGCAGGGTGTTCCGCAGCGGGCTGCTGTCCACCGCTATGCTGGCGGCAGTGCTGGTGCTGGCGGTGCTGCTCAACCTGCTGGTGCGGGCCATCCCTGCAAAATATACCGAGTTCGACCTCTCCGAGGCCAAAATGTACACCCTGAGCGACAGCACCAAAGCGCTGGTGGAGGGGCTGGAAAAGGATGTGCACATCTATTACCTCTGTGAAACCGGCAGCGAGGATACCATTATCACAAAGCTGCTGGATCACTACGCCGCCGAGAGCGGGCACCTGAGCTGGGAACAGAAGGACCCCACCCTGTACCCCACCTTTGCCGCAAAGTATGGCGCAGAGAATGTTTCCACCGGCAGTCTGATTGTCACCTGCGGGGAGAACAGCACCGTACTGGATGCCGCCGACCTGTACGAGTACGATTATACCGACTACTACACCACCGGCTCTGCCAGCGTGACCTTTGGCGGCGAAAAGCAGATCACCTCTGCCATCTATAAGCTCACCGCAGCCGGGCAGAGCCACGCCTACTATACCACCAACCACGGCGAGCAGACCCTGACCGACTCCCTGACCGATGCGCTGGACGCCCAGAATATCGACGCACAGCCGCTGGATCTGCTCACGAGCACCATCCCGGAGGACTGCGACCTGCTTATCATCAACGCACCCACCAGCGATTTTACCGCAGGGGACGGCCTTGTGGACGAGATCAGCCAGCTGCAAAATTATCTTGCGGCGGGCGGCAAGCTGCTGCTGACCAGCAGCGTTTACGCCCAGACCCCGCAGCTGGACGCCGTGCTGGCGCAGTTCGGCCTTGCCCGCGCAGAGGGCATGGTGGTGGAGGGCGACAGCAGCAAGGCACGGTATAACTCTGCATGGTCGCTGCTGCCGGACTACGGCACGCCTACCGAGAGCACCGCGCTGAACGGCGTGAATACCAATACCCATGTCATGCTGTCGGTGGCGCAGGGTATCACGGTCACTGAGACCGAGGATGTCACCGCCGAGCCGCTGCTGAACAGCTCCTCCGCTGCCTATGCCAAAGCCGACATCAACGACCTTACCACCATGGAGCGGGAGGACGGGGACGCAGAAGGCCCCTTTGCACTGGCCGTCTGGGCGCGGAACGAGGACACCGGCGCCGAGGTTCTCTGGATCGGCTCTCCCAATATGGATAACGAGCAGCTTTATCAGTCCATGCCCGGCAATCTGACCTTTTTGCAGGGCTGCGCCGCCTCTCTGGTAGGGCAGGATATCCTTGTGGACACCAAGGCGCTGGAAGCCGAGCCCATCACGGTGGCAGGCTCTACCGCCGCTGCACTGGGGCTGACCTTTGTGTTCGTGCTCCCGGCGGCGGTGCTCATTGCCGGGGCAGTGGTGGTGCTGCTGCGCCGCCGCAGATAAGGAGACCGCCATGAAAACAAAACAGCGTGTCCTGCTGGCGTTGCTGGCAGCGGCAGTGCTGCTGGGCGCGGCACTGTGGGCGGTGATCCGCAGCAACGCCAAGGCCGAGCAGGCCGCCAGTGCCGCCGCCGAGGGCAGCATCCCGCTTTCCAGCTTTGCCGCTGAGGACTTAGAGCAGATCGAATACACCTTCAACGGTGAGACCTACACCCTGCAATATTCCGGCGGCAGCTGGCAGCTGGCACAGGACCCCGCCTATCATCTGGACGAGAGCGCCTGCAACACCATGCGCACCGCCCTGATGGCGCTGAATGCCAAGCGCAGCCTGACACCGCAGGCAGGGGAGGACTACGGGCTGGACAGCCCGCAGCTCACGGTCACGGTCACGGCGGCAGGGCAAAGCACCACCCTGACCTTCGGGGCAGAAAACCCGGTCACCGGGGATCTCTATGTGCAAAAAGCCGGGGACGATGCCATTTATACCGTCAGCGGCAACAAGGCCGCCTGCTTCCAGCTGGATAAGGCCGGGCTCTTCGGCAGCTTCTGCCCCACCGGGCTTACGGCTTCGGCCATTACGCAGGTAGCCTATACGCTGGCAGACGGCACCTCCGTCACGTTGAACGCCGTCAGTGAGACGACCGAAAGCGCTGACAGCGCTTCTTCCACTGCCTACGAGACGGTGTGGCGGCTGGCCTCTGACCCCGCCGCCAGCCTTGCACAGGATAAGGTGCAAGGCCTGCTGTCTGCCCTGTGCACCTATGCCACCGCTCAGACTACGGACGCAGACCTTGCCGCCTGCGGTTTTGATGCACCGGTATTCACCGCCGTAGTCACCAGCGAGGACGGCTCCATCGTACAGCTGACCTACGCCTGCGGTACGGACGGGTGGTATCTGCAGGTGGAAGGGGATACCTCAGTATACACAGTGGATACCAGCACTGTGCAGGCGCTTCTGCTGACGGAAAGCGACCTGAAAACGCAGGAATAATTGCTTTGATACGCTGCACCGAAACCAAGGTGCAGCGTATATTTTTTTGCAGCTTTTTATAAAGTTGCGGCAAACATCGGCAGAGTGATTGACAATCCGACTGTGATTGTTTATTATAAACCGTGACAGGGTAAGTCTGCCGCGCAAGATCATGCTTCTGTGCGGGGCGGAGCACCCCTTATACGCAAAAAAGATGGGGCAGGTTCCCTGTCTTTTTTCGTATCTGAGAACAAGGAGGATAACATATAAAATGGACAACTCGGTGGTCGTTTCACTGCGGGATATCGTAGTGGAATTTGATGGACAGCGCATTCTGGATGGGCTGAATTTGGATATCCATGATAAGGAGTTTGTAACGCTGCTCGGTTCCTCCGGCTGCGGCAAAACTACCACCCTGCGCCTGATCGCAGGCTTTCTGGAGCCGAACGCCGGCAAGGTGCTGCTGAAAGGGGAGGACATTACCGGTGTGCCGCCCTACAAGCGCCCGGTGAATACCGTGTTCCAGAAATATGCGCTGTTCCCGCACCTGAACGTGTTCGAGAACGTGGCCTTTGGTCTGCGGCTCAAAAAGCTGGACGAGGACACTATCCGCCGCAAGGTGCGCGATATGCTGGAGGTCGTGGGCTTGAAGGGCTTCGAGCGCCGCAGCATCAGCCAGATGTCCGGCGGTCAGCAGCAGCGCGTGGCCATTGCCCGCAGTCTGGTCAATGAGCCGGAGATCCTGCTGCTGGACGAGCCGCTGGGTGCACTGGACCTGAAGCTGCGCAAGGAGATGCAGCTGGAGCTCAAGCGGTTGCAGCGCGAGATGAACATCACCTTTATCTATGTCACCCACGATCAGGAGGAAGCGCTTACCATGTCCGATACCGTCGTGGTCATGAACGGCGGTAAGGTGCAGCAGATCGGCACCCCGGAGGATATCTATAACGAGCCGAAAAATGCCTTTGTGGCAGACTTTATCGGCGATTCCAACATCGTGGACGGCGTGATGCACAAGGACTTTCTGGTGTCCTTCTCCGGCGTGGACTTCCCCTGCGTGGACCGCGGCTTTGCCCGGGAGCAGAGCGTGCAGGTGGTGGTGCGCCCGGAGGATATCGAGGTGGTATCCCCCGTGGAAGGCCAGCTTGTGGGCGTGGTGAATGATGTTATCTTCAAGGGTGTGCACTTTGAGATGCACGTGGAGTGCGAAGGCCGCGAGTGGCTGATCCACTCCACCCGCGCCTGCACCCCCGGTGAGACCATTGGTATGCGCATCGGCCCCAACGAGATCCATATCATGGCGCGGAGCGAGGGGTGATGTGCCATGAAGATCTATGATAAAAAGCTGGCCTATCCGTACTTTGTATGGATGGTGCTGTTTACCGTTGTGCCTCTGTTCATTGTGGTGTACTATGCCATGACCGACGCCGAGGGCAACTTTACCCTGAATAACCTTACCTCCATCAGCGGCTACGGTTCGGTGTTTGCCCGCAGTCTGCTGCTGGCGCTTATCGCTACCGTTATCTGTCTGATCATCGCCTTTCCGGTGGGCTATTTTCTGTCCCGGTTGCGGGTGAACAAGCAGCACATCATGCTTATGCTGGTCATGCTGCCCATGTGGATGAACTTTTTGCTGCGTACCTACGCATGGATGGGTCTGCTCAGCGTCAATGGCCCGGTGAACACCCTGCTGGGCTTTATCGGCCTTGGCCCCTATACCATGCTCAACACCTCCGGTGCGGTAGTGCTGGGCATGGTGTATAACTATGTGCCCTACATGATCCTGCCGCTGTACACCAGTATGACCAAGATCGACCAGAGCCTTGTGGAGGCTGCGCAGGATCTTGGCGCCAACACCACCAAGACCCTTGTGCGGGTGCTCATCCCCATGAGCGTGCCGGGCATCAGCACCGGCATTACCATGGTGTTCGTGCCGGCAGTGTCCACCTTTGTCATCAGCCGTATGCTGGGCGGCGGCTCTAATCTGCTGATCGGTGACCTGATCGAGATGCAGTTTTTGGGCAACAGCTACAACCTGAACGTCGGCTCGGCCATGAGCTTGGTGCTGATGATCATCGTACTGCTGTGCATGAGCTTTACATCCAGCTTTGACGAGGATGAAATGGAGGGCGTGTCCTGATGAAAACAAAACATCTGCGCCTGATGCAGCGGGTCTACATCATCCTGTTCTTCTGCTTCATGTATCTGCCCATTGCCTACATGATCGTGTTCAGCTTCAACCAGAGCAAGGGCTATTCGCTGTTCACCGGCTTTACCTTCAAATGGTACCGCAGCCTGTTCACGAATGCGTCCATCCTCCACGCGCTGTGGGTGTCCGTTGAGGTGGCAGTACTGTCCGCCATCATCGCCACGGTGCTGGGCACGGCAGCCAGCCTTGGCATTGCCTCCATGAGCCGCAAAAGCCGCCTGCTGGTGACCAACATCACCTATATCCCGGTGGTCAACCCGGAGATCATCACCGGCATCTCCCTGATGCTGCTGTTCGTGGCCTACCAGCGCTTTGCCACGCAGTCCGCATGGCTGCCGGACAACATCATGGGTCTGCCCACGCTGCTCATTGCGCATATCGCGTTCAACGTGCCTTACGTTATCTTTAACGTAAGCCCCAAGCTCAAGCAGCTGGATATCAAGCTGTACGAGGCAGCGCTGGATCTGGGCTGTGACCCCCGGCAGGCGTTCTTCAAGGTCATCCTGCCGGAGATCAGCCCCGCCATCCTTTCTGCCTTCCTCATCTGCCTGACCTATTCCATCGACGATTTCATGATCTCCTACTTCAACTGCGGCACCGTGGAGACCCTGCCCATTGCAATCTACTCCATGACCCGTAAAAAGGTCAGCCCGGAGATCTACGCGCTGTCCACCATCATGTTTGTGGTCATCCTCAGCGTCATTCTGGTGTCCAATGCCATGGAGAGCCGCAGCTACCGCCGGGATCAGAAAACGCTGCGAAAGGAGGGCGCACGATGAAACGCATTGCTGCATTGCTGCTGACGCTGGCTGTGGCGCTGTGCGCCGCACTGCCGGTGCTTGCCGCCGGTACTATTGAGGTGACCGAGGACGTCTCGGTGTCGGACGATTACGACTGGACCCGCTTCAAGGGACAGAACGTTACCCTGAACGTCTACAACTGGGGCGAGTACATCTCCAACGGTTCGGACGACAGTGTGGACGTGGTGGCCGCCTTTGAAAAGCTGACCGGCATCAAGGTGAACTACACCACCTTCGACTCCAACGAGTCCCTGTACGCCAAGCTCAAGTCCGGCGCAGCCAACTACGATGTGATCATCCCCTCCGACTACATGGTGGCAAAGATGATCAACGAAGGGATGCTTGCACCCCTTGATTACGAGAATATCCCTAATTTCCAAAAGATCGATGCAGGCTATCGCAACCCGGATTACGACCCGCAGAACGCCTACACCGTACCCTATATGCTGTGCACCACCGGCATCATCTACAACACCACTATGGTGGACGAAGCCCCCACCTGCTGGGCAGACCTGTGGGACGAGCAGTATGCGGGCAACATTCTCATGTTCAACAACAGCCGCGATGCCTACGCCATCGCCGCGTTCAAGAGCGGCCACAGCATCAACCCCGCCACCCCGGAAGATGTGGACGAGGTGGTGGAGGAGCTCAAGGCACAGAAGCCGCTGGTGCAGGCCTACGTCATGGACGAGATCTTTGATAAGATGATCGGCGGCGAGGCGGCCATCGGCGTGTACTACTCCGGCGATGCCATTACCATGATCGATGATAACCCGGATCTGGCTTGGGTGTTCCCGGAGGAGGGCAGTGTGCTTTCGGTGGACTGCATGGCTGTGCCTGCTGCCAGCGAGCACAAAGAGGCCGCCGAGATGTTCATCAACTTCATGTGCGAGACCGACATCGGTAAGGCTAACAGCGAGTATATCGGCTACACCACCCCCATGCACGATGTTTGGGAGGTGCTGGACGAGGATCTGAAGACCAGCGAGATCGCCTATCCGTCTGAGGAGGATGCTGCCCGCGAAAAGGTGTTCACCGCCCTGAGCGACGAGGTGAACAGCGAGCTGGATCTGAAGTGGAGCGAGATGAAGAGTTACGACGAGGGCGGCGGCAGCTACCTGTTTTTGCTGCTACTGCTGGCCATGCTGGCGCTGGCCTGCTTCAATATCTGGCGCAAGGTGCGCAGAAAGACCCGCAATCAGTATTGATCGTTTCAACCAAGGCTGCCGTCCCGGACGTGGTGCGGCGGCCTTTTTCCGATAGGAGGGAAAGACTATGGAACAATTTTATTATCAAGGTACTGCCGTGGTAGAAAATGCCGACGCAGACTGCCACAGCCTGCTCAAGGCCAGCGCTCTGCTGCGCTATGTGGAGCAGATCTCTTCCATGCATGCCCGCCACTTTGGCATGGACGATAAGTTTTTTGAGGATCACGGTGTAGCGTTTCTGGTGGGCAAGCAGGCGCTGCGGTTCAGCCGTGTGCCCCGCCGTGGCGAGACTTTGACCCTTTGCTCCCGCTCAGAAAAGGCTTTCCGCGGCTCTATTAAGCGCATCACCACCCTTACGGACGAAGCCGGGCAGGAAGTAGCCATGGTGGACAGCCGCTGGATCATGTCCAGCCTTGAGGATGGGCACATCCTGCGTCAGCCGGGCTGGACGGTAGAGGGATACTGGAACGAGACGGTGGAAGAGGAGCTGCCCCTTTTGCTGCATAAGCGCCGGGACAGCCTGACCAGCGCCGGTCTGGTTACGGCGCGCTACTCCCAGTGCGACCTGCACTACCACATCAACAACGCCTTTTATCTGGATATCGTCTGCGATGCACTGCCGCAGGAGATCATGCGCGATCATGTTGTGAAGTTCGCTTCCATCAACTATCACCGCGAAGTCCCCATGGGGCAGCAGGTGGAGGTGTTCTACACGCCTTCGGATGATGGCTGGTACTTTATTGCCAAGCACGCAGACAAAACGGCTTTCGAGTGCTATCTGGAGCTGGAGCCAGTCAAACAGTAAAAACATGGAGGGATGCCTATGTCTAAAACCGGAGAATGGTTCGGCACCTTTTTTAAGATCGGTGCCTTTACCTTTGGCGGCGGCTATGCCATGGTAGCGCTGCTGGAACACGAATTTGTAGAAAAAAAACGCTGGCTCACCCGGGAAGAATTTCTGGATATGGTCGCCATTGCCGAGTCCACTCCCGGCCCTGTGGCGGTGAACAGCGCCACCTACATCGGCTATAAGCTGGCCGGTGTTGCCGGTGCGGCGGCCTCTACCTTGGCGGTGTGCCTGCCGTCCTTTGCAGTCATCTACCTTATTTCGCTCTTCTTCGACCGCTTTTTGCAGCTGACGGTGGTGGCCAATGCCTTCAAGGGCATTCAGGCCTGTGTCATCTACCTGATCTTATCCGCAGGGGTCAAGATGCTCAAAAACTTGCAGCGCACCCCCTTCAACACGGCAGTGGTGGCGGTGGTGTTGGCGGCTATGGTGGGCTGCTCAGTGTTGGCGGTAAAGTTTTCCTCCATCTGCTGCATTTTGCTTTGCGGCGCAGCCGGGGTGCTGGCCTACGCGGTAGGGCAGGGGAAGAAAGGCGGCACAAAATGATCTTGTTGCAATTATTCTGGAACTTTCTGGTCATCGGTGCGGTGTCCTTTGGCGGCGGCTACGGCATGATCTCGCTGGTGCGGGAAACAGTGCTGGGGCACGGCTGGCTGACCGAGAGCGAATTTCTCAGCTTTATCGCGGTGTCAGAGTCTACCCCCGGCCCGCTGGCGGTGAACATGGCCACCTTTATTGGTGCTTCGCAGGCGGGGCTGGCAGGCTCCTTTGTGGCAACGGTGGGGGTGGTGCTGCCCTCTTTTGTCATCATTCTGCTCATTGCAGCGGCGCTGCACAGCTTGATGAAGTACGCCGGGGTCAACGCCTTTTTAGCCGGGGTGCGCCCCTGCGTGGTGGCTATGATTTTAGCCACCGCCTGCACCATGGGGCTTTCCACGCTGGGAGGCTTTACCACTGTTTCCGGCGGCTTTGCCCCGGATGTGCGGGCGCTGGCGGTGTTTGCTCTGTTGGGCGGCCTGCATTTTGCCTATAAAAAGAAAACGCAGAAAGCGCCGTCCCCCATCGGGATGATCTTACTTTCTGCGGTGCTGGGCGCGGTGCTGTGGAGCATCTGAACCGGAAGGAGAGGTTGACAAAATGAACATTACCGTGTATCTGGGGGCAAACCTTGGCACCGACCCTGCACTGCCGCAGGCCGTGCAGCAGCTGGGGCGCTGGATCGGCGAAAGCGGCAATGCGCTGGTGTATGGCGGCAGCAAAAGCGGCCTGATGGGGCTTTTGGCCGACAGTGTGCTGGCTGCAGGCGGTCGGGTGACCGGCGTAGAACCTAAGTGCTTTCTGGACGCAGAGCTGCAGCACGAGGGACTGACAGAGTTGATCGTGACCGAGGACATCCCCTCCCGCAAGACCAAAATGATCGAGCTGGGGGATGCTTTTATCGCGTTTCCCGGCGGCACCGGCACGCTGGAGGAAATCACCGAGGTCATCAGCAAGCTGTCTCTGGGGCAGCTGGACGCGCCCTGCATCCTCTACGACCTGAACGGCTACTACCAGCCCCTGCACCAGCTTTTGCAGCAGATGATCACCATGGGGCTTTCTACTCCGGCGCGGCAGCGGAACATCGCCTTTGCCGCCGACCTTGCTCAGATCCGCGCGATCCTTGAAAAATGATATTGGGAAGCTTGCTTCTCAAACGTAAGGAGACTGCTGTACATGGCTTTGTGCGGCGGTCTTTTTTCATAAAATGGGATACCGGGGCGTCCGCAGACGACCCGGTATCCCGAAAAAATCATTCCGCTGGTTATGCCCATAGCGCACGCGGAGGGCATTTAAATCTTTCTGTGCAACCAAAAAGGCCGTTGCACGAAATCAATGTGCAGCGGCCTTTTGCTATCCTGTTATGTACGCTGTGCGCGTTAAACTTAGGCGGCAGTGGTGGAAGCAGCCTCAGAAGAAGCAGCCTCGCTGACAGCAGCCTCAGAGGAAGCAGCCTCGGAAGATGCAGCCTCAGAGGAAGCGGCCTCGCTGGAAGCAGCCTCAGAAGAAGCAGCCTCGGAAACAGCGGTGGTGCTTGCGGAAGCAGCCTCAGAGGTGGAGGAAGCAGCAGCGCTAGAAGCAGAACCACCGCAAGCGGTCATGCCAGCAGCCAGAGCCAGAGCAACAACAGCGATGCAAATATTCTTGAGTTTCATATCAATGATCTCCTTAGTCTTCTTGTAAATGTTTAGCAGCGGGCTTTCGGTAGCACCTCACTGCGATGCTATATTCTAATCCGTTTTTGAAAAAAATCAAGAGGATTTTGGTCGAAAGTTATAATCTGCGTAAAGAATCAGCATAGTTGTCATAAAGTTTCGCCAAAAGTAAAAGACTTTTTGGCAAAAATAAAGCGCGGGATAGAGCCTGTACCGCCGGGTGAGAAGCACAAAAAACAAAAAAATTGAAAAATACTCATAAAATCCTTTTTATTGTACTGTAAATGTGGATAATAGAGACACAACGAGGGACGGACATCCCCCGGAAGGCTGAACGACAAGAAAATTTATGGAGGGTACTACAATGAAAGACTTTGATTTTGGCTACTTTGGCACCGGCGACGAGGGCTATGCCCAGTACATGACCGCGTTCGAGCGCAATTTCAGCACGGACAGCACTGACAGCTTTGCGTCCGATGACGCAGACTGCGATGCAGGCAGCTGCGACAGCACTGAGGACGATTTCTGAGCCTGCACCCTTTTGCCCGTTTGTGCATACAAAGGGCAAAGGGGGAATGCGGCTTGAACCGGATCATTTTCACACTTGGGGTCTGGCTGTTCCCGGCGGCGTGTACAGCGCTGGGAGCAGCAGGGGTGTTTTTGCTGCGCAGGCAGACAAGGCCGGCAACCCGGCGTATTTTGTGCGGAATGGCGGCGGGTATCATGCTGGCGGCCAGCGTGTGGAGCCTGTTGCTGCCGGCCATAGCCCGGTCGCAGGGCAGAGCGGCATGGGTGCCCCCGGCGCTGGGGCTTATTTTAGGCGCTGTGGGGCTTTTACGGCTGGAGGATGCCGCCGGGCAGCTGCTGGCGGGCGGCCCCGGGCATTGCGGGCGCATGGTGCTGGCGGTCACCCTGCATAACCTGCCGGAAGGCATGGTGGTGGGGCTGGCTGCGGCGCTGGCGCTGCACGGGGACGCAGATGCCGTAAGCGGCGCGTTGGCGCTGAGCCTGGGTATCGGCTTGCAGAATATCCCGGAGGGGGCGGCGGTCAGTCTGCCGCTGACCCAGAGCGGGCGCACCCGGGGGCAGTCCTTTGCCGCCGGGGCGGCCTCCGGACTGGTGGAGCCCTTGGGCGCGGTGCTGGCCTTTGTTCTGGCCGAGTGGGTAGGCGCAGCGCTGCCGTGGCTCATGAGCGCGGCGGCGGGCTGTATGGTGTGTGTGACCGCACAGGAGATGATCCCTGAGGCGGTGGAACCGGATGAAGTGGCCGGTGTCATCAGCATCGTGCTGGGGTTTGCGCTGATGATGGCATTGGATGTGGCCCTGTGATATAGTAAAAGCAGCGCCGGACAGACTTTTTTGGTCTGCCCGGCGCTGCTTTTATGCAAAAAGAATTTATACCGTCTGCTGCTTCTGGCGCAGATGCCGCCGCACCACAAGCAGGCAGGCCAGATGCACCAGTGCGGTCAGCGCCCAGCTGATGGGGTAGCTGATGTACAGCATAAAAGGGGTGCGGTTCAGCTGGAAAATGGTGGCGATCCACACCAGCCGCAGCACGCACACACCCACAAGGCTTACCACCATGGGCAGCACGCTGTAGCCCAGCCCGCGCAGGCTGCTGGCCAGCACGTCCATGATGCCGCACAGCAGATAGAAGCCGCAAATCAGGCGCAGCCGCTCGGCGCCGGTGGCGATGACCGCAGTGTCCGAGGAGTAGAAGCGCAGCAGCTGGTGCCCCGCCAGTGCTGCGCCACCGCCCAGCACAAGGCCGGTGACCACCGCACACAGCAGACAGTTGCGGATCACCCGGTCGAGGTTGTGATACTTGCGTGCGCCGATATTCTGGCTGGTAAAGGTAACAGCGGCCTGTGCAAAGGCGTTCATGGCGGTGTACACAAAGCCCTCCAGATTGGAGGAAGCAGAGTTGCCCGCCACCACCATGGAGCCGAAGGAGTTGATGGAAGACTGGATGACCACATTGGAAAGGCTAAACACCGTGCTTTGCAGCCCGGCAGGCAGGCCGATGAGCAAAATCTGCTTCAGCGTCCCGGCGTGGAAGGCCAGCCGCCGCAGGTCTAGCCGCAGTGCGCCCTCCTCCCGGACGAGCATCCCGGTCACCAGCAGCGCGGACACAGTCTGGCTGATGATGGTGGCCAGTGCCACGCCCGCCACGCTCATGGAAAAGCCGATGACAAAGACCAGATTCAGCACCACGTTGATGATACCGGCAGCGGCCAGACAGTACAGCGGGCGTTTGGTGTCACCCACGGCCCGCAGCAGCGCACTGCTGAAGTTGTACAGCATGGTCATGGGCATTCCGATGAAATAGATCTTCAGATACAGGGTGGAAAGGCTGATCACGTCCTCCGGGCAACTCATCAGCTCCAGCAGACCGCGCGCGGCGCAAAAGCCCACCACCGCCAGCAGCACGCCGCTGACTAAGCCCAGCGCTACGGCGGTGTGCACCGTATCCTGCACGCCCTTTTCGTCCCGGGCGCCAAAGCACCGGGCTGCCACCACATTGGCACCCAGCGAAAGCCCGACGAACAGGTTGACCAGCAGGTTGATCAACGCGCCGTTGGAGCCCACGGCGGCCAGCGCCGTGCTGCCCGCAAAGCGCCCCACCACCACAACATCGGCGGCGTTGAACAGCAATTGCAGAATGCTGGATGCCGCCAGCGGCACGGAAAACAAGATGATCTTTTGCAGCATGGGCCCGCTGGTCAGGTCTGCGGAACGGCTGGTCGTAGCCATGAGTTATCTACCTCCTATAATAAGCCTTGTGTGAACATAGCAATTGCCTATTATAGCGCGATATTAGGTAAAAAACAAGAGGTAAAACGCCCTGTTCTCTCCAAAAGCGGCAAATATCACCCGCCGGGTACAGCCTGCAATTGAAAAATGCTGCCCATACTGCTATAATAAGGCGGTAGACCCGTAGAAAACGGAGGAAGTTGGATTTATGTATAGGAATCGGATCAAACGGCTGCTGGATATTTTGCTGTCGGCCTGCGGCATTCTGTGCCTTTCGTGGCTGCTGCTGCTTTTGGCTATTGCCATCAAGCTGGACTCGCCCGGGCCGGTGTTTTTCCGGCAGAAGCGTGTGGGCATCGGCAAGCGGCATTTCCAGATTCTCAAGTTCCGCACTATGCGCATTGATACCCCCCACGATATGCCTACCCATCTGCTGCACGACCCGGAGCAGTATATCACCCGCATGGGGCACTTTCTGCGCAAGACCAGTCTGGACGAGCTGCCCCAGCTGTGGAATATCCTTGTGGGGGATATGGCGGTCATCGGCCCGCGCCCGGCGCTTTGGAACCAGTATGACCTGCTGGCCGAACGGGATAAGTACGGCGCAAACGATGTGCGCCCGGGGCTGACCGGCTGGGCGCAGATCCATGGCCGGGACGAGCTGGAAATCGCCGAGAAGGCAAAGCTGGATGGCTGGTATGTGGAGCATATCAGCTTTGGGCTGGATGTGAAATGCTTCTTTGGCACTATTACCGCCGTGCTCAAGCATGATGGCGTGGTGGAAGGCGGCACCGGCACCCTGCATGATGAAAAATGATCTATTATATGGAGACACCGGAGCCTTGACTGACGCTCCGGTGTCTCCATTTTTACAGAAAGCACAGCACAGAGCGGCTGAAATTGGCATATCTCTTGATTTATCCCCTGAAAAGCGTATAATAAAACAGTACACAAGACGTTAAAGGAGGATTCCTGTATTATGGAACGCACCTATATCAATGAGGCTCAAAAGGCCATCGGCGGCACGGTGAAAGTGCAGGGCTTTATCGAGAACCTGCGCAACAGCAAGTATATGGCATTTATCGTGCTGAAGGATATTACCGGCAAGCTGCAGATCACGGTGGAAAAGGCCGACCACCCCGAGCTGGTGGATACCATCGACCAGCTCACCCCGGACTCTGTCATCACCGTCACCGGTAAGGTGATGGAGAACGACTACGTCAAGATGGGCGGCGTGGAGATGATTCCCGAGAGCATCGAGGTGGAGAGCACCGCCAATGCACTGCCTATCGTCCGCAAGGAGATCGCAGCCACCAAGAAAAAGAAGGCTGTGGAGCGCTCCAGCATCGACCAGCGCATCGACTACCGCTGGATCGACCTGCGCACCGACGAGAACCAGCTGATGTTCAAGGCGCAGAGCTGCTTCGTCAACGCCATGCGCAAGTTCCTGCTGGACCGCAACTTCATCGAGATCCACACCCCCAAGCTGATCGCTGCTGCCAGCGAGAGCGGCTCTGAGGTGTTCAAGGTGGACTACTTCGACCGCAACGCCTATCTGGCACAGAGCCCCCAGTTCTATAAGCAGATGGCCATGGCTGCCGGTTTTGAGCGTATCTTCGAGACTGGTCCCGTGTTCCGCGCCGAGAAGAGCTACACCAACAAGCACGCTACCGAGTTCTCCGGCTTCGATCTGGAATTCAGCTACATCACCTCCTTCAAGGACGTGATGAAGATGGAAGAGGAGCTGCTGACCGCCGGTCTGCAGGCTGTTAAAGATAACTACGGCGACCAGATCAAGGAGTTGTTCGGACTGGAAGTCATCGTGCCCACCACGCCGTTCCCGGTGGTCAAGCTGGCAGACCTGTATAAGGCTCTGGAAGAAGAGTTCGGCTACACCGTGGACGAGAGCGAGAAGGGTGATCTGACCACCGAGGCCGAGCGCCTGAGCTACGACTGGGTCAAGAAGCACTACGGCCACGAGTTCCTGTTCATCACCGATTACTCCGCCGAGAAGCGCGCTTTCTACCACATGCGCGACGAGAACGGCGTGCCGCAGGGCTACGACCTGATCTGGCGCGGCGTGGAGATCACCACCGGTGCCCAGCGCGAGCATCGCTACGAGGTGCTGAAGAAGCAGGCCGAGGAGAAGGGTCTGGCCGATGACGTCAAGTTCTATCTGGAGTTCTTCCAGTACGGCTGCCCGCCCCACGGCGGCTTTGGTCTGGGCATCGACCGCCTGACCATGCTGCTGTGCGGCCTGAGCATCAAGGACGCCGAGTTCCTGTTCCGCGGCCCCAACCGCCTGACCCCGTGATTTTATAAAACTTTTCCGAGAGCTGCTGTGTGTTTGCACGGCAGCTCTTTTTTGAGTTCCGTGAAAAGGCAATTGAGGAAAATCCGCTGATTATGCCCAGAGCAAAGCGGAGGGCATTTAAGATCGTCCCGGCATAATAAGCGCTCCCTTTTCATACGATACAACGAGCACACCAACCCCTACGGGCGCGGTGCGCAGCGCAACAGGAAGGGGAGAAGGACCTTGGAGAA
>ERZ1026864.165-NODE-165-length-47639-cov-4.957318_pt1 | contig 47639 bp, 37 predicted proteins | sample MGYA00380162_ERZ1026864 | MGnify/ENA primary metagenome ERZ1026864 (study PRJEB33269, sample SAMEA4719798) | human gut metagenome | biome: human-associated habitat; feature: organic feature; material: feces | place: Cameroon | collected 2013-10 ... | reverse complement strand
CCGTCTCGTGGGCTCGGAGATGTGTATAAGAGACAGGCCCCTGAGAACTGTTTTCCGGAAATCATCACAGACTTGCTCTCCGCGTAAGGTCTATCCAAAATAAGCCCATCAGTCAGATGCGGGTCATCTTTCTTCGGCCTGTACTTCGTCTCAACGACCTTACCCTCAATAGAAGTCTTCGCTGAGACCTCATAGTATTTAGTTTTTACGTGGTTTTCGATAAGCATATCACGCTCGACCACAAGCCCAAGAGTAGGAGACTGCACACGTCCAACTGTCAGCGAAGCATTGTTGACCAGCGAATAATACCGGCTCATATTCACACCAACCATAAGGTCGGCAACGCTCCGTGCGTAAGCAGACCACCCCATGTTCTCAAAGAGACGGTTGTCCTTGAGGTTATTGAGCGCACGCTGCAGCGCAGGGATAGAGGTGTCGCCCGTCGCCAAACGGTAAACAGGGCCACAATAACCGTGCCAGCGAAGCAGCTCGTCAATAAGAAGCTGCCCCTCTTCATCAGGGTCTCCTGCGTGGATTACACAGGAACACTGCTTCAAAAGCTCCCCAATGCGTGAAACGCGCTCGTTGGGATTCACGCCTCTCCCGTTATACTCTTTCACCTTTGTTTGCCAGTTCGGGAAATAAATCGGCAAGGCAGACAACTCCCATTTCCCCAACGCGACATCATAGTCCTCAGGCTCCTTCAGAGAAAGAAGATGTCCTTGCGAACAGACGATTACGTATTCACCTTTCACGGTTGCACCACGGTCATAATGTGCTGTACCGGGAATAGCTTGGGCAATCAAGTCGCCAAGCTGTTTCTTTTCAGCCAGTATTAGTTTAATGTGGAAACACGACCTTTCACAGCAGGCATTAAAAGCTCCCAAAAGGGCTTATTTCTTCGATTTCATATTAGCACGAACATAAAATAATGTCAAGTACGCAGGGCGTAAAAAGGGTGGCTCATGCGCCAAAATCATTCAAGCCGTAAGGGAGAAAAGCAAAACGCCTAAAAACGTAAAATTTGGTAAGAATATCTACATTTAGCACAAAAACGAGCAGAATCCTTTCACAAATGATTAAAAGATGTTACACGAAACTGTAACATCCCACAAATTAACACAGCTTATATTAGGAATAATGTCAACACGAAAGACATGATTGTTCCAATTTTCACAAGTCGTAAACTTGACAAAATTATGTAATCGTGGTAGAGTGATATTGAATATGGAACATAAGCGCTGGCAGACGACTTTCACTGCCGCAGGAAGCACTTACTCCACTTTTGCGGCATAGAAGCAGCGGCTTGTCAGCGCTATTTCCATGTACTCTTGCCAGCCCAATACGCGGGAGCAATATCTCGAATGGCGAACAAAACACGCCACTGTCATCGTTTTCAAAGGAAGAAAGGAAAAAGTAGCAGCGTAGAAGGAGGTCACGGGAAATGCAGCGAAAACAGAACAGTAGAATCTATGAGCACGGAACCAGCAACGAAGAAAAACAGAACAAGAAAGATAATGACGACCTCATTGATGACGTTTGCCAATTCACAGGCAGCACAAGCGACGCTGTCCGGAAGTCTGTAGAAATGGCAGTCAACGACCCTCTTTCCCTTATGGATGTGATGATATCCATTATGGAGTTTGGAGGGGACGACCCCGAAACAGCGAAGCGGCTTCTCGACATGGCAGAGCTTCGCCTCAAGACTCTTGTGAAGCAGCACGAAATTTACGGCACCCGTGCGCCGCACGACCTTGTCCCCGAAGAGCAGAGTCTCTGTCGGGCTTTCTCTCCCCGCGAGGTGCTGCGGATGTGGTTGTTTAGGCGCGAAAATGTCATTGTTACCCCTATCGCCAGCATCTACGAATCCATGTCCGACATGATTACGGATATCTGTGATGAGAACAAGTGGGGCAGGGCAAAGGGAGAGGAATTCATCCAACGTGAATATGCGAACCACTATCAGTTTATTGATAGTATTGGGCTTATCGTGTACGAGCTGGACGCATAGCAACCTGCAAAGACAAATACATTTCAAAATTAAAATTTCTCAGGAAGCAGCCCAAGGGTTGCTTCCTTTTTTTGAAAAAAAGACCGATGGGCGCACCACCGGTCTTTTTCGCTTATCCATTTGTGTTCTCAGCGTCCTTTTGCTTCAGGCGAAGAACTCTACGGATGAATGGCTTTACATAGGTTTCGTCAGGCGCGAGGGAGTACCCAAGAGCCTCCGCGTACTCCACCGCCTCACGGGACGGCGTTCTCCCCTCGCCCACCTTTCGGATAAAGCCCTGAATGGCTCTGGGAGCCTCCTCATAGGCTTCGTCGCCCTTACGGGTGTATCCACCCTTCCCTGCCACTTCCGCGCCGTCGTAGACGTTCCTGAGGCGTCCTCCGCGACCGTAGTAGCTTATGGATACCTCATCGAATTTCCGGACGCCCTTATTGTCGAGGGACAGATACTTGACATGGCTGCTTAGTTGCGACAGCAGTTCTGGACCTTTGCGCGTTACGGCACAGGCGTAGAGCGTTAGGATGAGCCGCCTTATGTTCCCATAGATGACTCTATCTTCTGAATCGAGAAAAATCGAAAAGAAGAACCCAGTCTTAGTATCATAGTACCCACTCAAGTCCCCCTCGCTGGTATCCAGACGGTAAAGCATATAGATGGAATCGCCGTATAGAGTTTCCTTGAGCAAGACTTTCCGGATGATATCCTTCTCGCTTGCAAATTCAAACACTGCGCCGTTGGCAGGAAGCGTCGAACTTCGTTTCGTCCGCAGCAGCTCATGCATCTCATCAGGCAGCATCGGAGGCAGCGCAACAATGGAAAAGAACTTATTCGCGATGGCGGAAAAGCAGTGCTGCGGAAGTATGTCGAAGGTGTATTCATTGATAAGCGCAGCCATACCCGCGATTTGATTGGAGAAAATCCTGTCTACCTGCGTGTAGCGCTCCAAATCCTCCTTATTTTGGATGTAGCCATATCCCCACTTGCTATAGATTTCCTTGATTTGGGCGTCCAGCTCCATAGGGGAACGAACCTTTCCTTCAAGATTCCGGCGCTCCAACTCAAAAGCAGGCTTATCCAAGAAGGGGTAGGTATCCTCCATGACCAACAGTTCGCCGGTCGTTTTCAAACCACAGACGACTTTGGTTAAGTCGAACTTATCGGGACGCAGGTATTCCGTCTGCTGAAGGAGGATACTGAAGTAACAGTACACCACATCAATGTTGATATTAGGTTGCTTTTCTTCCTTTGCGGTAAAAAGAAGGCGAGATGCAGCCATGAGAAAATCAAAGAACAGGGCGTATTCGGATTCGTTCTTGATTCTTTTGGCCGTGGTATTGAAAAAGCTGTGAAGGCCCTTGATGAACTTGTCAGGGTTGGCACCGGCCAGCTCCACCTGAGACTCATACAGACGAGAGAACTCCTTGCTCTCTATATCACTACAAAAGAAGTACAGCGAAGAAGATAACTCAGCAAAAGGAATATTTTGCAGTGTACTCACAGTTACGATTGCAGTGTTCATCGTTCTCCGCTGCAATATGTTTGCTGGTCCATAACCGCTGCCGTTTTTCCGGTCGAACCAGTTGCTCCACTTTTTTAAGAGCGCGTAATCTGCATCCATTGCCATTATGAAAAGGCTCCTTCGTTTTTTTAATTATCTTACTACAAAGTTGGACATAATACCAGAGCTTTTTCTCCAGCAAACATTTTCGCTGAAACAAGCGATTTTTACCGAATCTCATTAGACCAACCAAAAAGGAGATTCGAAATTCTCGGAGATGAAGAGTATATTTCAATTTTCCAAGGCAAAAAAGACAACATTTCAGCTATATGAGAGACACTTACAATTTCAATTCGGTCAACGATTTCATTATCTTTTTTGTCATACCCACGAAACACAACAAAGTCTACACCATTAGAGTTCGATTGTATCCATGTGAGTAATTCTTTGTCACAAGATATCCTATAAAAGAGGCTATTAGGAAATCGTAATTCGTAGGAAAAGAATACATCTGCAGATATGTTACCATGTGTTTGTTCAGCCATAAGAAGTGCTCTATCTTGATATTCAACAAGAAAAATTGTCAACTTCCTGTCACCCGTGTATTTTTTTAGACTTGCCGAATGTTTATTCCAACAGCGCTTAAAAGAATCTTTCAAAAAATCATGGCTATGTTGAACCGAATCCTCATCAAAACGAAATAATACTCCTTCAGGGGGCAATTTCCTTTCATAATAAAAATCCTTGATTTCTTCAGTTTTAGCAACAGTTTCTCGCTCAAATGAACGGTGCGTCTGCTCACATTTTGACCCACGCGCTGTTTCTTTTGAAGAAGTGATTTGAAAATGTTCAATTATTGCATCATTGCAAATAAAGTCAGGAAAATTATTTGCATTGTGATTCGGAACTGCTTGACTAAATGCAGCTTTAACATTTTTGATGTCTTCATTTGTCGTTCCGAACCAAAAAGTGTGCATATTTGGCTCTAAGATGATGTCTTTTTTAACAGTATAGAGACATTCGAGTTCGCGCTCTCCTCTATTACTCACTACTATACTCCTTTTACGACACTTTACTTACTACATTTCTCGTCTTTAATAAGATAAAAGTATATATCTCCAATATTTCGAACCGTCTATATGAAAAGCAGGGGGAGAAAGTTACCCTTCTCCCCTGCTGAAATTTATTCACTTGTATCAGTTATACCATCCGCCAACAGCACTGGACAGCAGCGCACCGGACACGATAGCGCTGATGATGCTCAGGCCGACAGCCACGCAGAAACCAATCAGAGCCCACTTGCCGCAGGCCTTGGCCTTGATGGGCGTACTGTTCTGCCAAGACAGGAACAGAATCAGGCCGACCAGCGGGATAAAGAAGCACAGAACGTTCAGGCCGGCAGAAGGCTTGTCCACCTCGACATTCTTGCTCGCCACGGCGCAGCCGCAGAAAGGACAGACAACAGCGTTATCAGAGACCTCTTTGCCACAATTATTACAGTATTTCATTTCCTTTTCTCTCTTTCCGGGGAGGTGCTCTCCCCTACTGTTATATTTGTAAAAGCAGGGGGCGCAGGCACAAGGTCTGCGCCCCCTGCATTCACTTTAGGGTTTACTCACCACACGATGAGCTACTTACTCGGCGCCATACTCCTTCTTGCGGCAGAACATGAACACCGCAGTGCCGCAGCAAGCAATGGCACTGAACGTACCCAGCATGGCCCACAGGCCGATGCCCTCATCGCCAGTCTGGACACTGTCGCGGAAATACACCGTCTGGGCACCGTCCATCAGGTCGTTGTGGGTAGCAATGACATTACCCGCCTCAGCACGACCCTCATACAGAGTCTCGAACACCACGAGCGCATGGTCCTTCAGCTTGGATGCGTCGAACTTGAACGTAACATTCACAGCCCCGTTGGAGGACTTGGGCGTAAAGGTCGTGGTAGCAGTTACCAGATTCCCCTTATTGTCCTTGAGGGCAACACCGGAATCCTTATCCATCAGCGTACCAACCAGTACGTAGGTCTTGCCCACAGTCAGGCCGGTATAGTTGACGGTGTCCACGATTTTCACGTTCTTACCAGCAACAGAGTTCTTCTTCTCCTTGCCATCGAAGGTAGCGGTGGTGGAAATGCTCGGACCGGAATAGGTCGGGATGCGCTTGATGGTCACAGTCTGGTCAACATCGTTGATGTCGGCGTGAGTCGCGACCGTAGTGCCATTGCGGGTCAGAGTCTCGAACACGACCAGCGTCTTGCCACCCAGAATGGAGGCATCGAACACGAAGCTCACATCCACAGTACCGTCAGAGGATTTGGCCTCGAACTCGGTAGTAGCGGTGATTTCCTTGTTGTTGCGGCCCAGAACAGGCTCACCTGTCGCCTTGTCCATCAGCTTACCGATTACGGTGTACTTATTGCCGGCAATCAGGCCCTTATAGGACACGGTATCGACCAGCTCGACCTTGCTGTAGGCCCAGAATTCCTTCTTGCCATCAGCAGCGTTCTTAGCGGTGGTCTTGATTTCAGGGCTGTTGACAGTCACAGTCTGGTCAACATCGTTGATGTCGGCATGAACTGCGATTTCAATGTCCTTGTACTGCAGGGACTCGAAAACAACGATAGACTGGCCACGCAGCAGAGATGCATCGAGCACGAAGAACACGTCAACGGTGCCATTGGACGCCTCAGCGGTGAAGGTAACGGAGGAGGTAATTTCCTTTCCGTCCTTATCCTTCAGGGGCTCGTTGGTGGCCTTGTTCATCAGCTTACCGAAGACAGTGTACTTCTCGCCAGCAATCAGGCCCTTATAGGACACGGTATCCTTGATTTCAGCGCGGGCTTCGGGGTCGAGGGTCTTGCCGTTGGTGGCGTTGTTCACGGCCTTTGTACCGATTTCGGGAACGCCGATGGTGACGGTCTGCCCCTCATCGTTGATATCCTCGTGACTCACAAACACGGGCTTATCGGAGTCGCCGGGAACAATCTCGTTGCCCAGATACACACGCTCGAATACCACCAGAGACTTGCCGGCCAGCTTGGAAGCGTCAAAGACGAACTTCACATCCACCGTACCAGTGGCAGCATCGGGAGTGAACACCTTGTAAGCGGTAACGGGGTCGCCGTTGGCATCGGTAACGGGCTTGCCGGTGGCCTTATCCATCAGCGTACCGATAGCGATGAACTCCTTACCCACGGGCATATTCTCGTAGGAGATGGTATCCACCAGAATCACATCAGCCAGAGGCATGAACTCCTTGCCGCCAACAGCGTTCTTAGCCGTGGTGCCAATCTTGGGGTTCAGGATTACAACGGTCTGGTCAACATCGTTGATGTCAGCATGGGTAGCAACGACACGGTTTCCGCGCTTCAGGTCCTCGAAAACAACGATGGACTCGCCACCCAGCAGAGACGCATCAAAGGTGAACTCCAGCTCCACAAACCCAGTGAAGTCGGCCTCAGCCTTGAAGGTCTTAGAGGCGGTAATGCGATTACCCTCGGCATCCAGCAGAGGCTCGCCGGTGGACTTAACCACCAGATATCCCTCGACCGTATAAGTCTTGTTGGGGATAACGTCGGTGCATTCCACCTTATCGACGATAGTGACAGAGGTGGACGGAACGATTTCCTTATTTCCTTCCTTGTCGGTTGCAGTGGTCTTGACCTTGGGCGTCACCGCCTCGTCCTCGGCGATGATGTTCACAGTCACCAAACCGGTCTCAGCATCCAGAGAAATGGTATCGGGCGTAACGCTAAAGGTAATCGGGGTATCCATCAGCTCATAGCCCTTCGGGGGTACGATTTCGACCAGATGATAGTTCTCGCCGTAAGGCAGAACCAGCGGGGTCACAAAATAACCCTCATCATTGGTCTCGAATGTATCAATATAAGTTACCGTGGGGTAAGTGACCTTCTGGGACACCTTGTTCCCGTCAGGGTCGTAAATCTGGAACTTCGCGCCGCCCCAAGGAATGACCTCGCCGTCAAGCTCATCGACCTTCACAACGCGCAGATACGCGGTAATAGGTCCGTTGTTGACAGCCAAGTCGTGATGGTCGTGGTCAACCTCGCCAACCAGAACGGTGAACTCAGGCGCGAGCCCCGCACCCTTATCGCCGGCCTTGGTCTGATGCACCACATAGGTGCCGTAGGGCAGCTCGATGGACTTGCCGCTGTAACCCAAGTCGTTGGTCGTCAGGATACCGCGCTCGTCATCCTTAGCGTTCTCGTAAGAGCCGGCGGACTGCAGCCAATACTTGAACTCTGCACCGCCCTCGAACTTAGCGGGACCGGAGGTTCCGTCGGAGATGAACTTGGTGATGGCGAAGGTGCCGCGATTGATGACCTCGACAGAGGTAATCTGGGGAGCAACGTTGTGTTCGATACGGTAGTTCTCCGGCTCGGCGCCAACGTGATACACGCCCTCATCAATCTGATAGCCAGTGGGCGCCTTGATTTCACGGATGGTGTAATCATAGCCGCAGATGTACTCGTCAGTGGTAAACTTGCCGTCGCTGCCGATAACGTACTCCTTCACCAGCTCGTCACCCTTATAGAGACCGTACACAGCACCCTCAAAGACACCATCGCCGCGAGGGATGTTGCCAGTCTCGGCGTCCGTCTTCTCCACAGTGACCTTCCACTTCTTCAGTACGTTGGTCACAGCGGTGTCGGTAACTTTCTGGAACTCCACAACGAGACCTGTCTGCACGGCAGGAATAACATACTTCACCGCCGTATCGACTTCCTCCAGCGTGTAGTTGTTGCCAATCAGGACATCCTTGAAGATGGCAATACCGTCAGCGTTGGTGGTAGCAGTCAGGTCAACAGCATCGCCGGAGATGGCAGTTCCATGCAGCCGGAAGGTGATGCCCTCGACCATGCCGTCCTCAGAGGTCTTGGTAACGCGCAGGTCGCCGCGCTTGAGCTTGTTGTAGACATTCACGGGGGTGGTGTTATCCAGAGTAACCTTCACGCCGTTTGTCACAGCGGGAACGATATACTTGGCAGCCGTGTTCACTTCCTCAACGCTGTAGTTGTTGCCAATCAGAACGTTGCTGAAGGTGGCAACTCCGGCGTCATTGGTCACGGCGGTCATATCCACCGTCTCGCCGTTGATAGCAGTACCGGACAGGCGGAACGTGATACCAGCGACCTTGCCGTCCTCTGAGGTCTTCTTAACCTCAACGGCGCCGCGAGCCAGCTTATTGTGGAAGTTCAAGCTGGTGGTGTTGTTGAGCGTGACGGTCACATTGCTCTGGACAGCGGGAACGACGTACCGCTCGGCGGTGTTGATTTCCTGCACGGTATAGTTGTTACCGATAAGGATTTCTCTGAACATGACGACGCCGTTCTCGTCGGTAGATGCAGTTTCATTGACTGCTGCACCGGAGATAGACGTACCGGTCAGCCGGAAGGTCATGCCTGCCACGAAGCCGTCCTCGGATGTCTTCGTGATTTTCAGATTGCCGCGAGCCAGCTTGTTCTCGAACTGAGCAGGGGTGCTGGTGTTGTACTCAACCACCACGCCAGCCTGCACCGCAGGAACAACATACTTCGCTGCGGTGTTGATTTCCTCCAGCTTATAGTTGTTGCCCACAGGAACATTATTAAAGGTAGCCACGCCGGTGGCATCCGTAACAGCCGTCATGTTGACAGCCGTACCTGCTGCGGAAGTGCCGGACAGACGGAAGGTGTGACCAGCAATCTGACCATCCTCTGAGGTCTTAGTCACCTTCACGACGCCCTTCTTCAGCACGTTGCTGAAGTTCACCGTCTTAAAATCGCCGATTGCGATGTTTACGGACTGAGGCTGCGGCGGAATGTAGTTGTCAGGTGTATTCTCCGTTACGGTGTAAGTACCGGGCTGCAAATCGGTAATGGCAATCTTACCGTTCGCACCAGTGGTCACAGTCTTGCTGTAACCGTTAGGACCCGTGACCGTGAAGCTCACACCGCCAACCTTGCCATCCTCGGAGGCCTTGGCAATGTTCAAATCACCGGTGGTTTTCGTGACCTTGGCGCGGACGTAAGCGATAACAGGGTCGGGTCGCCCGTTCAGTGCAACACAATTCTGCTTGCCTCCGCCCGCGACGAGGAGATAAGCATTGATGCTGTCAGGGTCAATCGCATTACCCTCAGAAGCATACGACGCAATCCCATTCAGCATACTCTTCGCAGCTTCCGGAGTAGCTGTAATAGTCAGATTGTTTCCACTCTGGAAGGTGCTCACACCGGGCAGACTGAACTCGAAGTCCTCAAAATTTCTCAGGACTCTGTTTGTGTCTGTTCTCGTAGCTGTCCACGAAGAGCCGTCCCAAGCCAGCTCAATATCATTGTAAGTTTGCGTAGGTCTTTTTACGGCAAAACTTGGGATTTCAGCCTGCAAGTTAATCATATCCCAGATATAATCGTGTGCCGCCTTGATGGGCACAGCGACATCAGGGTCATAAGCATGACCGGGACCCACAAACAGGTCACTCAGGTCACTGTATCCGCCAACAATTTCCCAGATAACCTCCTGTGTGGCGCACCAAGCATAGGTGCCGTTGCCAGCATACCAGAGCAATGTCGAGTCGTCTACCCCACCGTAGCCGTAGGCGAGTGCGAGGCGGACTCGGTTGTTCTCCCAATAACTGCTGGCATTAACGGAGGCTCCGTTGCCGGGGGCGTTCTTGTGAGGCTCAATACAGTACGCCGGCTGCCCGTTGAAAAATTTTTCAATAGCACTGGAATAGGGGGCGAACTCAGCCATCCACTTCCTGTTATAGCTCATATCAAGGCCAGTCGTAATGGTTCCAGATGCACGAGCGGGTGCCCTCATCGGACCAGAGGCGTTTTGCGGTGAGCCATACAAGGTCGTAACACTCACGGGAGTATCTTCACCGGCATAGGGGTCCGGAAGACCTTCTTCATCATCAAAACTCTCATCATTAGGGGCAGATACCTCCGATGAGGATTCTGAGTCCAGAGAACTATAATCCTTTACTTCATCGGTAGACTTACTATCATCCACTGTGCCGTCGTTGCCATCTTGAGAGGATTCTTCGCCACTTCTGACAGCATCTTCCGTGTTTCCTTCGCCTTTTTCGTCAGGCCCTCCGATAGATACTATATCTTCTGCCGATTCACCATCACCCCCTTCCACCATACCGTCATCAGCAATTATCTCATTGCCGATGTCGTCCGCACCAGTAATCTCCTCCCCCGCAGCAAATGCAGACGTAGGGAGCATACCGGTCATCATTACAACCGCCAACAGCATTGCAATAATGCTGCGAACCTTTTTGCAACGATTTGTATTCATTCTTTCAACTCCTCTCGCAGATTTCTTCGCTACGCCGTCTCAAACAGCCATCTATGACACCTTAGAAAAACAGAAAAAAGCATAGCGAACACCTTTACTTCTACACTACAACATTTAAGAATATTGTCAATTACCTTGAGAGGGCAAATTTTCGCTACTCACACCGGTCTCTCAGTTTTCTTGCAAACCAAAAAAAGAAAAGTGTGCAATCGTTGCACACTTTTCTTTATTTGGAATGAAGTATGGGTTCTTATGCGAGGAGTGCATCATGCAGCGTGTCAGCCAACGCGGTCAGCAACTCCTTATTTCCGGAGCGGATGACTTCGTTGATACGCTGACGAATTTCATCATCATCGCCGCCAAAGACTTCTGTTTCATCAAACACGAAGGTAACGCGAATACCCTCTCTGGGCGATGTCTTGGCTTTTCCGTCGATAGTCGTCCATGAGAGCCGCTCTTGCGGCTTCGCAATAGCCGGTTTGCATTCTCCTCCCGCACCAACACCAACGGTGTCGCTGCTTTCCTCAGGGGCAGTCGTGGCGGAAAAAGCTGCATCCCCCACAGCGGTATCCGTGTCCGTCGAGGCATCGTGCGACACACCGCCGGAGGGCTCACATCCTTCGGGATATCCACCGGCAGACAGCTCAAAGTCACGAATCTCCTCAGGCACGGGAGCCGGCGCCTGCCGCGCTCCTTCGTCAGCTTCTGCGGAAGTCTCCAAAGGTCGTCCCTCATAGGCGTAGCGGATGCTTTTGGCAGCATCCTCGTTCAGCGTGCGCTCAGGTTCGGAAGCCATCTGCCCCGCCACCTCATTTTGCTGCTCGGCGGACAGGAACGAGAGCTGGTAGGCCGCTGTCACAGTCATGCGTCCTGCATCACAGAGAGACAAAACATCTTCGGTGCAATCGTTCAGCTTGATATACATATCCAGCATACGCGCAGAGATACCGAACCTCTTACACGCCACCGCACTGGTACGTCCCTGCACAGAGGCATCATTTTCCTCCGTACTGCGGCGTCCCGCCTTAATATTCTGTTCCTGCCTCACGGTGTCCGTCCACAGCTTAAATGACTTCGCCTTTTCAGACGGCAGCCACTCAGGGCGCTGGATATTGGTTTCCACCATGATTTTGCTGGCAGCCATGTTGTCAATGTTCGTAACGAGGCACGGAACTTCCTTCAGCCCAACATCACTCGCTGCACTGAACCTGCGATGCCCAGCGATGATTTCAAAGTCACCAGCCAAAGCAGGATGAGGGCGAACGATGAGCGGGACAGAGACCCCACTGTTCCGAACGCTATCCACCATGGAGTCATAGTCGCTGTTCTTCACCACGCGGAAAGTGTGTCCATTAAAAGGGTGCAGCTTGCTCAGTGCGATGTCCTGCACACGACGGTCATCTACCCGCATGGCATCCATCGGGTTCTTGCCGAGCAAAGCATCCAATCCGTTCCCCTTAATGGCCGCATTTGCAGCCAGCTTGTCTTTCAGCGAGTTTGCCATTTCGCAATTACCTCCTTCGCAACGTTCATATAAAGTTCACCAACACGGCTTCCCTTCTTGGCAACACAGGTGCGATGCTCGGTAGGCGCATCAGATACCTCCTTGAGATAGGGAATCATCGTTTCCAGAACGACGTCTCCTCCCAACGCTTCCGCCAAGTCGTCCCGCGTTGTCTTGACGTTATTCCTGCGCGTATCCGCACGGTTGATAAGAACACCGTCGATAGTCAGCTTCGGGTTAAGCGAGCTTTGAATGCTGCCGATAGTGCTCAGAAGGTCCGCCAAACCGTTGACTGCGTACTCCTCTGCCTCAACAGGAATGATGATACTGTCCGCAGCAGTCAGCGCATTGGAGGTCAGCAGGTCAAGACTCCCCTTGCAGTCGATGATGCAGACATCGTAATCACATTGGTCAGCTACCGCAGCAAGAGCATTTGCCAGCACGCGGTTCCCGTCTGCCACATTCGCCAAGATAGTGGGAGCAGAGGAAAGCGCAGGAGAGGCGGGAATGAAATCAACCTGCTCTGTCTCGTTGCGCCGGATAAAAGCCCGCAGGTCAATGGGCATATTGTATGCTGTGAAATAGATAAGCTCGTTTGTCGTTGTGGGCGTATTGTCCTGAACAAAACCCAGCGTATCAGATAGGTTTCGCTGCGGGTCAATGTCTGCCAGCAGCACCTTCTGTCCCAGCCGAGCCAGAGCCGCGCCCAAGTTTACTGCGGTTGTGGTTTTGCCCACTCCTCCCTTTTGGTTGCAAACTGCTACGATTCTCATTATTCATCCGTCCTTTCTTTTCCTGATAATTATACATATGGACTGTTAAACCCTGTTGTTTCATGCGCTTATACACCAACACAATGCTCGATTGGGTATACAACCCTGTCATTTCTGGGTGGTATATACCGATAGTCAGTGGCGTGGTAGATTTCATCCCGGTATACAACCCTGTTATTTCTGGGTGGTATATACCCCTCTCTTTAGAAACATCGCTGAGGTACTTGGTATACAACCCTGTTATTCCGGGGTGGTGTATACCCAGCACAGGTATTCAGTTCCCCAAAGTGCTGGTCGTCACCTCTCACGTAAAAACCAGCTAACAGAGTATTCCTGCTTCCGCGACGACCATGCATCTCCACAGGCGTTAATTCCGGTTATACCGTCCGTACTCGCTTCTTATTGCGTGCAATGATTGCACACATTTTTTCTTACTTCTTCCCCGCCTTCCCATAATAGCGAAGCCGGAAAGATGCCTTCGCAGCAAGGGCCACCAAGAGACACATGACCGGAACAGCAGCCACAGCAAGTACAAGGACCCACGGAGATGCGTGGTAGCCAGTCTGAGGAGAAACCGGCGCAACTCTGGAGGCCGCCTCAGAAACATCCGCCTCAGGCTTTGCGTCCGGGCTCAGTGCAGACACGGGGTGAGCAGCGTCGCCGACAGAAGAAACCTTTTTAGCGTCGCCCCCGCTTACACTCATATCTCCAGTGATGCGATTATAGCGCAAGACAATCTTGTTTTTCCCGCCATCGGCAACCGCAGCAATCTTAGAATTAGCGGCATCAAAGGAATACATTTCCGCGTTAAATGCGGCGCACTTAAAGGCGCACACAGACTCAGCAATAACGCTGATGTCAGCATTTACAACATCTCTTCGGCTGCCCGCCATCTTTCCACCGTCGTAATACTCCTGCACAACGACATACTCAGGGCCAGAGTCATTACCTTTCTCTCTGCTGTAGCGTACGGTGATAGTATTATCCTCCCCTACCGCCAGCACACGGGACTTCGGCTCCATGGTCATCGAAGTGTAAACCTTTTTGTTGCAGAAGGGCATCTGATAAATGTCGGTTGCGTTAATCACGGTTCCCTTAGCCCCGTCCAGCTTTACAGAAACCTCGGACTCCAAGACACCATCGCAGTAGTATTCATGCCGAACAAGGTACTGAATTTTTTTGGTGCCTGCTTCAACCACAGAATCACTCGCGGCTGTGCGGTCATAGCGCACGACAATCGCATTTTCGCCGCCGACCACCAGCTCAACAGAAGCAGGGACTGCAGATGTGAAGGCATATGTCTTCTGATTCTGTACGGGCATTTTAATGACATCATCAGCCGCCACCACATCACCGTCGGCGCCATCCATTTCTACAGGAATGACACAGTCGAGCTTGCCATTGGTGTAGTATTCGTGCCGAATGACATAAGGAACCTTTGCAACAAAATTCTCTTCCTTCCGGTCATAACGCAGCACAATTTCATCTTTCCCTTCCCCAGAGACAATGAAGCTGTCACAGCTTGCAGAGGTGAACGTGTATGTGTTCTCACCGAACGTAAAGGACTTCTTCATATCAGAAGCAGCGACAGTATCTCCAACATTTGCGCTGACTGCCTCACTGCGACTTCCCCACAGCTCGCCGTTGGTATAATAGCGATGAGTGACAATATACTTCGTTCTTACGCCTTCAGAAGAAGACCGGTCGTAGCGCAGGACAATTTCGTTATCCTCCCCCTCGATTAAAACAAGAGAGTCCTGAGAAGCGGAAGAGAAAGTATACTCTGCCCCACCTGCATATACCTTCTTGAACAAGCTCTCTGCGGTAATGACAGACCCCGCATCACCCGCGTATGTCTCCGAGGAGGCATACTCCTGTTCACCATCGCAGTAATACTCGTGGGACACGACATAGGGGACCTTTGCAGGCGCAGCTCCAACATCTCCATCCTCTACAACGACCACGTCGGTATCGGATGTGGCATAAGCCGTAACGCCCACACCGCTCAACATCACACAGATAAGCAAAACCGCAGTGATAATACGGTTAAGAGTCTTAGTATTTTTCATATTTTCTTGTCCTTTCATTTTTCAGTTTGTACCCCAAAGTGTGCAACCATTGCACACTTTGTTTCGTCTTTTTGGCTTGCCTTAAATCGTGCAACCATTGCACACTTTAGCCCCAGAAGCCCACCTGCTTGTAATAGAAGAAATCACGCATAAGCTGATTTCGGTTTGCCGGTGTGTCCGGCATCGTGTAACCTACACGGTAATTGCAGAGGAAGAGTTCACCATCCTCAATACCGCAAAGTATGCCAGTGTGTTCATCTCGCGCAAAAACTACCGTCATAGTTTCACTCCTTTCTTTCTTTTGTGTGAGCGTTTATACGTTTCCAGCAGTGGACTGAACCACAACCGGCTCCACAGGATTTTCGGGAGCCATTTTATTTTCCACCCACTTATCGTGGGAATCCATTACAGGTCCGGTAATGAACAAATCCTTCGGCCACATCGGATAGGTGCGATTTTTGTCGGGTGTGCCCTTCACAATCAATGCAGGGTTTACAGCAAATTCCCATCCGTCCTTGTCCTTCCGCACCACATAGATAAACCCGTACTTCTGCAAGGACGTAATCCACGCAGTAATACTGCGGAGCTTTCCACCCGTCGCGTCACAAAGCTCATCACGGTGACAGTAGACAATGTTCTCTTCGTTCATTTGTCTGGCGAGATGCATTACAACTGCCATCGCTCCTTTCGACTGGAGCGTCAGCGCAGCGATTTGTTCAAGATAGTAGTTGTTGAGGGAGTACACAGTTTCCGTTTTTTCACACATTTTCATCACTCCTCACTCCTCAAGAGGTCTTTTGAGTCTGTTCTCTTGCTGCCTGTTTCAACACCTGATTTTTCCAAACGGCAGAAGGGATTTTTTGTTTCTTCAGAGGGAGTCCCCCGAACATGACATCGACACGTGGACCAGATATTCCTATGCTCGGCGGAAATGCACTTCGTTTCAGCGCCGAGTATGTCCCGCTCCAGAAGATGCGATGGTTGACTGCATATGTACCAGCACCGCCTCGGCCTCCTCTTTTCAGCGTTACGACATACCCATACCTCTTGAGCACGCTCATGCCCTCGCACAACATCCGGTAGCAGATACCCGTGTTTTCTTCTATCTCGGAATAGGAACACGTAATAGAATTATGCTTGTCCATATGCTCCACAAGATACAACAAAACAGCAGATGCGGTTGGGCACTCCATCGTCAGTCCACACAGATTCCCGATATAATTGTCGTTCATCTGGATGAACCGCATAAACGGGCAGTGAGCACGGTTGCTGACAACCACTTCTTCAGGCTTCCCTTCTTGGAAAAACTCCTGCAACACCGCCGCCTGCATTTCCTTTGATTGCTCATCGAGGGAAATAACAACATTTGCTTTAAGCTGACAGTAGTATTTCCCGTTGCCCCAAGAATGCCATGTCACATCACCGTTCAGGACATAAATCGTCCCATAACCGGAGCGGAGCGTAATGAGCCAGCCTCCGTTACGCAGCTCGGCAATGCAACTGTAAATCGTCCTCGTTGTCAGGCTCAGGCAGTCAGCGAGGACTCTCGCCGAACAGATGCAGGCGTTTTCTCCGCCGGCATTCGCCCTCAACGCCAGATACGTAACAAACGCACTGGGAGAGTTCCGTGCCAACGCGGAGAGTTCCGCGCTCTTCTCCGCGTTTATCTGCGTCCACGCATAATAAACCGGCGCTTCCACGTGGGCTGGCAAACAGTCAACGGATTGCCTTTCACCTGTTTCCACATAGTCCAATTTATCATTAGCCATGCATCCAGACCTCCCCGTTTCGTAATCACAGTCGTATACTAACACGATTATAAAATAATGTCAAGTCAATATATGCAACGTTTCTTGATTTTGTCAATTCTGTGCATGATAAAAGAAAAATGTGTTGTTCAATTTCACATTGGTGTGACGCAGTAACGCAGGATAAAAGAAGACAGCCAGAGGGGAGAAAGCCGGATTATTTTTTAACATACGGCGAAACGATTTAAGACTGTGAAAAATTCACTCATGTTAAAAGTTTTTCAGAAACGCCGTAAGCCTTGCGGCACAACGGTTTGCGCGATTTTCAAAAGCCATCCCCCTCTATATATATTTACATTATCTAAAATAAAAGCACTTCCTTTTCGCGTGTTTCAGCATTCCCGCACAGGGATTATTCTCTCAGGCAGGGGATGAAAAGCAGGGGCTTCCGTTCGACCGGAACGCTCCCCCTCCACGCTGCGGGAGCCACGCTCCCGTGCCTGAAAAAACGTAAGAGCAGAAGTCTTCCGGAGCCCGCACAATTTTTTCGGCGCTGAAGCTGTTGACATTGGAACAAAACGTGGTAGTATAGAAGTATAATTACGAAGATATTGTTACAACGGAGCATAAGCTCCAATTTCAAGACACATAACCTGTATTCAAGAGACTGTTATCTTTTTTGATAGCGGTCTCTTTTTGGATATAAAGTCCCATGCTAAATTTTTGAAAAGTGCGTAAGTCCATTACGGCAGCACGCGAAAGGAGAAAAACCTATGAACAATGGCTACTATCCTCAGCAGCCCCAGCAGTATCCGCAGCAGCAGCAGATGTACCAGCAGGCTCCGCCCCAGCCCGCGTACCTGGCGCAGCAACAGCAGTATCCGATGGCGGCTCCGGCACAGCGGCAAGGGCCGAACGACATCATTGTTCGTGCGGACGCCAGTAAGCGCATTTTGGATTTCCGCAATGCGCTGGTTCCCGCCAATGCGGTTGACTACGCCATGCTGCATGGAGCTGGTGGCGCAAAGCACGCCGCCCGTTCCGGCATCAAGGTCGTCATCTGCGATTACAGCGGCGGAACCGGAAACGGCAAAAGCGTGAGCGTTTCAGCAAACGCAAGCCCAGACCTCTTTCCCGTTTTGGCAGATGTCGCACTGGCCAATATGGGGCAGTACGGTATTTCTCCGAAAGATGGGATATGGGCAAAGCTGTCCGGACGGTTCCGTGAGCAGGGCGCCGTGTTCGGCGCATTCTACGCGCTGGTGCAGAAGCTGGAAAATGCCTTTGGCTCTACTGTCAATGGGCGTATCGCACCGATGTCGCCTCCGTATTACGGAGAGCTGGCCGGTTCCTTCGGTCAGGCTCGTGTTTCCATGGAATCCTGTACTGCGAACAACCAGCAGGCCGCTGAACTGTCCCCCGTTCCTTTTACGAGGGACTTCCAGCACACGCAGACCCGTGTCAACACCAGAGCGCGTACCCGCGATGGGTTTGTACCTGTGTCTCTGCTGACTATCACGCGGCAGGGATATGTGAAGGGTGAGAAGCGGCGTCTTCCGTGGACGCTGAAAATCACCAATTTCGAGGCACGACCCAGTGGACAAGGTAACGGCACTACGGCCTATGATGCCGGTTCCATGCGGAATAAGCAGGAGTGCTTCATTCAGATTTCCGACGACGATATGTTCCGCTGTTGCCGCCGTGTGACGCGGTTTGTTGAGGTCTGGGAAATCGCAACCGGCGTGTCCCTTGTTTCCAATGGCCTTGTTCAGCGCGAACAGGCACGCGAGGATTACCGCCGGCAGAAGAACGAGAACCGCTGCTGACCCGCTTACAAGAGAAAGGAGAAAAGAACATGAACAACAACGAGGTTTTTATCAATGCTCGGAAATGCAGCTATGACCCCATGCAGGACCTTATCGACGTCACCTATGACAACGATAAGCACTCCGCTTATCTGCAGGTCCCGCATCGGCTTATCTGGTTTGCCACGTACTGCGCCGAAAAGGGTTTCACCGGTTTTGTGGATGACGGTGATGTAAAGTACATCCCTGAGCTGGCACTGATGCAGGCTACCGCATCCGTTTTCATCAATGGGACGATGGTAGGACGCTCTTCCGCCGGCTGTGCCATTACCGCCGGGGATTACGAGTCCATCAACAACGCCATTCAGACCGCAGCTACCCGCGCAAAGGGTCGCGCCCTTGCCAATGCTGGCTTCGGCACGCCTCCCACGATGGAGGGTGGCAATCCTGCGGAGGACGGAAACAACTATCCCTGTGATGGCGGAATTCCGTTCCAGTATCCGCAGATGGTCGTGAACAACGGGCAGGTCGTCCAGAATCCTGTGATGCCCCCCGTCAACCCGATGCCGTATGCCGGAAACTCTGCACCCGCACCCAATCCGACTCCCCCTCAGGCTCCGCCTGCTTCGTCCTTCCCCTTCGGACAGCAGCAGATGCAGATGCCTCAGTCTGCGCCGCAGCAGCCCGCCATGACATACCCCCAGCAGCCGCCTATGGCTGCTCGTCAGCAGCAGGCTCCGGTGCAGCAGCCTATCGGTGTAGCCGGGATGACGCTGGAGCAGGCAAAGGCGTTCGTTATCCCCTCTGGAAGAATGAAGGGTAAGACGATGGGCGAGCTGGACATCGACACGGTCAAGTGGTATGCCGAGAAGTGCAAGTCTGTCAACAATCCCAACCTGATTGTTGCCGCCAAGCTGGTCTTGGAGGATAGCGCACGGAAACTGCAGATGATTCCCTAAACCTCTGCTGCTGGGCGCGAAAAGTGTGCAACCATTGCACACTTTTCCGCCCACACTTAAAAAAGAAAGGAGCAAAGAACAATGGGCTTCTCGAACGACGTCCGCATTACGTCCCTTGACGTTGCACGAGCCCTCGGTTTCCGTGAAGAGAGAAAGAGCGGCGGAAACTGGCGGAACTTTTGCTGTCCCTTTTGTGGAGACACTAAGTTCCGGCTCGGATGCAACATTGAGAAGGGCGGGTATAAGTGCTTTCACTGCGGCGCGAAGGGGACTCCATTGAGTCTCTATGCAAGAGCGACGCAAGGCATCTCGGTAGAGTCGCTGAACGACGAGAAGACGCATGAGCTCATCAAAGAGATGACGGCTCGCTGCGTCAACGGCAGTGTTCCGACGGAAACTGAGAAGCAGAGGTATCAGCACAAGGAAATTCCTGTAGCTCCCAGCAGTGTGCTGGACAGGACGTATAGCACGTTGTTGTCACTTCCGTGGCTGAAGCTGACGAAGGAACACCGCGCCAATTTGAAGAAGCGCGGCTTGACCGACGCTGATATCCAGAGAAACGGATATGCCAGCTTTACGGTAAAAGTGTCCGAGCAGATGGCGGTAGGCGCAAAGAACGCCTGCAAGCGGTTCAATGCAATTAAGGGAGAGTTGTTCTCCTATAGCCGCATGAAGCAGAAGACATCCGCTTCCGTAATTGCCGGAATGGTTATCGCATCTGCCCTTTTGAAGCGAGGATGCGAGCTGCAAGGCGTACCGGGGTTCTACAAGGTGCAGAACACTTGGATACTGAACCTCCCTGAAGGGATGCTTATTCCTACCAGAAACAGTGGTGGACAGGTTGTTGGCATTCAGGTTCGGCGTGACGGGGACGCGAACCCCCGTTACCTGACTGTATCCGCAAACAGACTTCCTTGTGGCGTTACGACAGGCATCAGCAGGGCACACTTCCCCCTTGGGAATGCACCGCTGACCAAAGGCACCACCGTCTACCTGACGGAAGGACCGCTAAAGGCAGATGTCGCACTGGCACTTCTGGAGAACAAGAATGCGGCGTTCATTGCCATTCAAGGAGTTACAAACACCAAGATGCTTGATGAGGTTGTGTTTCCCTCACTCAAAGAGCGCGGCATTACCCGCGTAACAAACGCACTGGACATGGATAAGCTCACGAATCCGGGAGTTATCATGGCGTGCAGTGCGCTCAAGCAGTTGGCACAAAAACACGGTATCCGCATGGAGATGCTTTGTTGGGATGCTGAATATGCAACGGAGAAGGAACAGGAATTGGCAGCTCTTTGTGAGCAGCATGGACTGGGCCTTCCCCCTGAGCAGAATGTCTTTAAGCGAATTGGGGCAATGGCTCTGGCTTTGCACAAAAAAGGCATTCGGCACAGCGTTAGCATTCTCCCTAACGGGAAAGCCAAGAAAGCATACTGGGACGATGCCGAAAAGGGGATTGACGACCATCTTTTAGCAGAAAGAAAGAGAAAAGCCAAGATGGGCACGCAGGCGGAGAAGGGGGCGTAAGCTCCCCTCCCCTGCTTTCCCCGCACCGTGAGGCTTATACGAGCACTTTTGCTTTACAGAGAGTGTTGGTATAAGCATCACGGAAAATTTGTCAGATTCAAGTGATTGACAATATTCTTGAATTTGGTAGTATCGAATTAGAGTAGGGAAAATGAAGAACGGTGGTCGTTGTTTTCCCCTCTTCGCCAATGTCTACCAAAGACATGATGCTTAGAGATTCCCTCTCTTTTTGAAAGGAGCGTGTACGTACATGGAAAAGTATCTGACTCTGCCGGCAGAAACAGGTAACAAGAAGTGGGTGCGTATTGCGACCTGTGTGTTCATTGTAGCACTGATGGTGGTTCTGATGACTGTGACGGCTTTTGCTGACCCCTCCGATGCTATCGTGACCGGCGTTAAGACCGGCACCAAGGCCATCTATACCATCATTACCGCAATCGTTGCCCCCATTGCCGCCATCGTCCTCAGCGCAACTGCACTGAAGGCTCTGATTGGTGATGCAAGAGACATCGAGGCGATGAAGAAGAAGGTCTTCCTCATTGTCATCGTTGTCGCTGTTATTTGGCTGGCACCCCTGATTATCGAGCAGGTCGGCGGCTGGTTCTCCAGCAGCAATACAGGAAGCGTCTTCGGATAATTCCTGCTGTAAAACTCAACATGAGGCGCTCCCCGCTGAAGCGCACCACCGGCGCAAGGAGAGCGTGGCAAAAGCGAGGGCACCCCAATCGGTGTCCTCGCTTTTCTTTTTCAACTTCAACAAGGAGGAATTCTTATGCACGAGAATAGCTTTCCTGTTCAACAGGACAAGTCAATTCGCGCAGTTGTTGTCAGTGTTCTTCTGTGTTTTCTGTTTTTTCTGCTTGTTACGCCAGCGTATGCTGACGGTCCAGATTACAGTGGAATCGCAAACTCGTTCGGACCTATTTACGACGTCTTGTTCAAAACAGTAACACCAGTTGCAACCCTGTCTATCTGCTTTGCAGCCCTGCGCGTTTTATCACATGACCCGCAAAACACCCGTATCTACATCGCATCCAAACGAGCCGTGCTGATTGTTGTGGTTGCATATGCAGCGTTCTGTATGTTGCCGCTGGTTGCAACTCTTTTCAACGATTTGTTTCGTTCTCTCGCATGGGACCCCAAAAATCCGGGACAATAAAGGAGGTGGGCTGAAGTATGATTGAACTTATCCTTGCGACACTCAACAACATTTTGGCAAGACTCCTCGACGCCGTTATTTCATGGTGGGGGAAAGAATTGATGCCTTTGAGTATGGCGGAGATGACAAAAAAAATTCCGTTCTTGGCAACGGGTTATAGTGTTTTTCAGTCAATGGCGCTGGCTTTTGCCATTATTATTGCGGCCTTTTCCATCTACAGCGTATTCCTATCCGCAGGCGAATCGAGAACAAGCCCTGTCCGCGTACTGGTGATGACAGGCGTCTCTATCGGTATGATTTATTTCGGCAACTACATCGCCATGATGTTGGTTGACTTTATAAAGAACCCTTACGAGGCATTCTGGGGTCTTGAGCTTGAAGGCTCTCAAATTGAATGGGATAAAGTTCTCGACACTGGAATCTTTCCTGAAGTCATCGGTCTCGTAAAAACAGCCGCCATTTTTATTCTTACTGTAGCAATTACAGTGGCCTTGTTCAAACTCTACGTGGAAATGTTTGAACGGTATTTGATGGTGGGCATTACCGTTTATGCCTTTGCCCCTCTCGCATACGCAACGATTGCATCTGACCAAACAATCCACATCTTCAAAAGATGGTTCAGTATGTTTATTGGCCAGCTTATCTTGATGTGTCTGTCTGTTTGGTCTCTGAAGCTCATTCTTTCCGGATTCAAGGGGATGACTTCAATATCTCAATGCTTCCTTGTGCTTGCAGCTTGCCACATTGCACAGCGGCTGGATACATACCTTGCCCAGCTTGGTTTGAACGTCGTTACCACCGGCGGCAATCTGCTGGATGAGGCCATCGGCACCGGTGCTGCCATTGCCGGAATTGCGAAATCCGCGTCTACCGCGTGGAACGGTGGTAAGGGCAACAACTCCAAGGCCATCCTTGGCGAGAACTACGGCAAGGAAGGCAAGTGGGGCGGCATCAGTGGTGCTGTCTCCCAGTTCAATCGCGCCCGAAAAGGCGGCGCAACTATGTCCGACTCTATGAAGGCCGCTGCCGCCGGATTCACTACCAGTGCCGCTGCACGAAATCAGGAAATCAGAAGCGCGGCGCAGCAGCGTGAACAGGCGGAACGCAAGGCCACGCAGAACGCTGCCGGCGTGAGAAACGCAACTCGCGACCGCACACAGCGGTATCCGGCGCCCAAAGACCAGAACGAACGGTTTACCCCCGCGTTCCAGAAAATGGCGCAGGAGGCTCACCGCGCACCCGCTGCTTTCGCGCAGCAGAACCTGCGTAACGAGGGCTCCGGACGCTTCAACGTCACGCCTGAGGGCACTGCTGGTCTGAATGATACTGCTATGCGTGCCGGCCTGAGCTACAACACTCCGAACGGCGATAATCCTCGGAACATGACCGGCTCCCTCAAGACGCCTATGGCTTCTGTTACCGGACCCGATGCTTCCGTAAAGGACTTTATGGCGAAGAACTACAGCCTGCCTGTTACGCAGGGCGCACAGCAGGCAAACCACGCGATGCAGGCAGTCTACCGCGATGCGACAGACGCCATGCGCGAAACGGCACGCGAGAGCTCTCCCTCCATGGCGGCTGGCATTCTGGCACACCCCAACTACAACCTTGCCGGTAACGATGAGGTTGGTGGCGAGCTGATGCAGAAAGCCTTCGGGCCTGCTCTCGGACATGAGGACGGCAAGTTCAGCCACGTCACAGCAGTTACTGACGGCGATGACAGCGGCGCACGCCACATCTATGCGGTGCATACCGATGCCGGTGGTGTTGAACGCGGATACGAGGTCATGGACGAAACCGGATACTTCCACGCAGACGATAACCAGCGTGCAGCTATGCAGGAAATTCAGACCGACGACGGCGCACGCTTCTTCGCCCGCGAGGTTTCCGCAGACGATGTGCGTGAGGTCAGCAAAGAGACCGTTTCTCGCATTGAGCGCGATGACCACAGCGTATCCATTCAGGACTCTCCTGAAAATGTCGCCACCTACGGACCTCTTGTGGACGACGATGATGCTGGCGATTTCGATGAACCCTCCAGTAATAGTACCAGCGGCACTACCCCTGAAGGTCCGTCCAATGACAGAGTCACCGTAGAGGAAGAACCCATCCTTGGCGAGACACAGCAAGAAAAGCGAGACCGCCAGAAAAAGAAATGGGACCCCGACCGGGATAAATAACAACCTCTAAATCTGACCCGCGAGGTGCAGGCCAAGAAAGCCTCGCTTCGCGGGTCGTTTGTCTTAACAATAAAGTGGAAGGAGCGTGATTTATATGGCAACAAAAAACGGCGAATCTAATCTCGGAGAGGTTGGCCGCGAAACCACTCAGGTAGCCTCAGACACGGTAAAGAGCGCAAAGGCCGTCAGCAAAATCGCCGCCAATGCCGCCAGCGGAAATGCTGCGGGCGCCGTTGTGGAGGGCGCAAAAGCTGCGCCGGAACTCTTCCGCACAGCAGGCCGGCTTATCGTAGCGATGCTGGCTGTCATCCTCATCTTGACCTACGCTTTTCCTGCCTCTATTTATGAAGCAACATCCTCATTTTTTGCCGCCGTGCAAGAGCGCGAGGAGGAGTATATCTACGCAGGAGGCGGAGACATTCAGTGGAATTCATTTGTCTACTACGTAACCCTTGGTCCTCTCCGTGCTGCGTTGAAAGAAGCTGCGAGTGGTATATGGACGTCTATTACATCACAAGCAGACAGCTCAGATGTAATCTCGAATGATGGGCAGCAGGAAGTCGGTGTTATGGAGAACCAAGAGGACCTCAGGGACACCTCACTCAACTGCATCCTCGCCTGCAGCAACAAAATCAAAGTAAGAGCCGAGCAGTTGGAGGAGTTGATTCGTGGCATGAGCGGAGCAATCGACCAGTATTTCTCCTCGGCCTACGCAGGCACCTATGACCGCTGGGACGGTACGACCGTCGCTCTGCAGGTAGAACCGATGTCGTACTATAACGCCCTCCAGCTTTTGAGTGTTTATTCCACTACGAAAACGGGTGACAATGAGCCTCTCAAGGTTTCCGGCTTTATGCGGTGGTTGGGCTTCTACGACAGTGCCAACACGGATGATATCACCTTCGACCTCGGCAAGAGCGGCATCAAGGGGCGGCTCAAGGCATGGCAAGGGACGTTTGTCCCCCAGTACCTGACGGAACAGGCATCTTTTGAGAGAAACAATGAGGGCAAAGTCACAACCGCCCTCAAAGACTATAGCTGTGCGCTTATTGACCTTATGCTGGTTATCGACACGCCCGACTTCTCCACTATCCCCGCAGAGTACGGGACGGATACCATCATTGTAGGGCACGATGAAGAAACCGGCGAAGACATCACAGAGGAAATCATTACTGCAAAAGTTACCGTGCCTATCCAAATCCGCGTAAGGAACATCACAGAACTGAGTAACATTATTGGGTTCTGGGGTGGAGACTTGGAGGGAGACGGAAAGACAAGCGGTGAGTCTGCCATGGGTAATATCTTCTGGTAATTTCCGGCAGGAAAGGAGGAAAACATGAAGAAGACACTTTTGAAATCTCTGACGTGTTTCATGCTCGCGCTGTCTATCCTTGCCGGAACAGTTGCCACGGCATTTGCTGACGAGCTTATCAAGAATTGCTATACGGCAGACAATGCAGAATTACTTGATGAGTATATCAACGCCTATGGTTGGGACAAAGAGAAGATGATGGCAAAAAACTGGACCGACAATGGGAAGGAGTATAAACGCCAAATCGGTGGACAGAGGGAGTACCTTGCAGACTGCTTCAAGGGTACAGATGACTTCCTGATGAGCGAGCCGGAGTTCGACAAAGACAACAAAATCATTCTTGAAGGAAACAAGGAAAAAACGATAGAGTTTTTGGAAAAACACAACATTCCCCTCGACAGTATAAACAGCGGTACAATGGTTTACGGTTCGGGCGGACAGGGAATTGTCGCGGTCGCACTTGGAGAAGTAGGCCGAACAGATTCCATAGAACAGCCTCCGAAGTCGAACCGCGTCAAATACAACAGATGGTTTTACGGAAGAGATGAACGGGCTGACTGGTGCGTTATTTTCATTATGTGGTGCGCTTATCAGGCGGGATGTTCAGATGTATTTCCCCGCACAGCCAACACCGGAGTCTTAGGGCGCGGAATGGCTGACATGGGGTATAAGAGCTTTCGTATCAAGACGACAACACCCTTTGGGGGAACAGCGTACACCCCTGTTCCGGGAGACATTATGCTCTATTCGAGAAACGGGACAGCAAGTGGTTCGACCCATGTTGGCTTGGTGGTCGCGGTTGATAGTGAAAGCATCACAACCGTAGAAGGTAACACTACGGGTTGGGGACAGGTTCCGGGCGAGGGCGTCGCAAAAGTCCGCTACGACATAAACCGACTTAACAGCTACGGACCTGCGGCAAACGCGCTGATTTACCACGTGAATTATCCCCTCTCTTCTATGGAGGACGGAAGCGACCTCACGACATACATCAAGGGCACACTGGGCTTGAGTGACGCTGGTTTGTGTGGCGTATTGGCAAGCATGGTTGAGGAGTCCGGTGGAGATGCCACAAAGGAAAACCACGAAACAGGCGCATACGGACTGTTCCAGTGGTCCGGCAGCCGACTGGAGGCTTTTAACTCGTGGTGTATGGAAAACGGCTTTGCCTTTGATACAGCCACAGCGCAAATCAAGTATCTCGCCTATGACCTCCAGACAAACAACTCGCATATCTGGAACGGCATCCGAAGTGTATCGAACGACAGAAACGGTGCATACAATGCGGCTTCTACATTCGCATACTACTTTGACAGCGTGAAATCCTCACCGGGCAAGGCCATCCAAAGGGCAAAACTTGCGCGAGATGTGTACTGGCCTCGCTACGAGAACAAGGGGTAAGGAGATGAACTAAAAGTGAAATTCAAGAAAAAGAAGGAACTCAAAAAATGGCTCCTTCGTATCGGAATTGGAGAAGCTATTGTTTCCCTGTATTTTGCCGGTTTTTTGAACACGCTTTACAGTAAAAACGGTGCCTCCTTCTCCCCTATTGGCATCATCAAAAGCATGGCAGAAAAGGGCTTCCCTTTCGGCATCTTCCTTGTAATCTTTCTGGTCTTTGCCATTGTTACCGCGTTCATTTTCCTGAATGTTTGGGGAAAAGACGATGGCGCAGACCCGCTGGGACGTAAGTTCAGCAATTCCACGGAGCGGCAGGTATACGGTGACTCACACTTTGAGGAGCCGGAAGAATATGAGGATATGGCCGTTATTCAGTCGCCACAGAAATCCTTCGGTACGATTCTCGGAATGCTGGACCCTGCGGGGAAATATCTTATCAATTTACGGCACGACGATTCCAGAACGAACCACCACATCATGTGCGTCGGCGCGTCGGGCTCCGGTAAAACCTACACGTTTGCAAAGGACTATTGCCTCCAATCCATCCGCCGAAAAGAGTCTATCATCGTCACGGACCCTGATGGTGGACTTACCCGCGACATGGCGACATCCTTTATGAATGCCGGATATTGTGTTCGTATCCTTAACCTCAAGGATTTGAGCCTTTCTGATGGATGGGATTGCTTGAAGTCTGTCCGCAGCGGAAAAATGATTGAAACGACGGCTCAGATGTTTTCTCACATCGTAATCTCGAACATCATGGATGCAAAAACGCAGAGCATCTACAAGGACGGACCTAAATCTCTGCTGACCGCTCTTATTCTTCGCTGTCTTATCTGTAAGGATGTGCCGGAAGAGGATAAAAACATAAGCACCGTATACAACTACCTCATGCACGACGATGCTGCGGAATTCCTTGATGCGATGTTCGACGACAATAAGATTCCCGCCGACGAAAAGGCTTGTCTGCGCCCCTATCAGGCGGCAAAATCTGCCTCTGCAAACCTGTGGGGCAACCTCGTTACGAACCTCACTATCGGCTTGAATCTTCTGCAAAGTGAGCAGGTATGCCGGCTTCTGACAACGGACGACATTGACCTCACGCTGCCGGGTCAGAGACCCTGCGCGTACTTCTGTCAGTTCCCTGATAGCCACGATACGTTCAAGTTTGTCGTCGCCCTGTTCTTTTCCATGCTGTTTATCAATCTGGTAGACTTCGCAGATAGTCAGGACGATGGCAAGCTGCCTGTGCCCGTCAATTTCCTTATGGATGAGTGTGCCTCCATCGGTATCATTCCCGACTTTGATAGAAAGCTGGCTACCATCCGAAAGCGTGATATGGCCGTAGCTATGATATGGCAGAATGTGGGGCAGCTTTATCAGAACTACGGAGACCGTTGGGAAACAATCATGGCCAACTGCGATACATTCCTCTCCCTCGGTATCAACGATTCGCAGACAGCAGACATGATTTCAAAGCGTATCGGCGACACAACGGTGCAGGTCGAAACGCAGCAGCACGAGAGCGCATCGAAAATCATGTCAGCAATGAACAGATGGTCTTCCGGTGAAGGTCGCCGCTCACTTATGAGCTATGACGAACTGTTCAAGGTTGGCCGCGACGAGTGTATCATTATTTTCCGAGGACATAACCCCGTTCACGCCCTCAAGCACCCTCATAAGCTCCATCCGGACGCTAAGTACATGGCGAAATGGTACATCCGTGACAAGACACCTATTGAGGAAACAGAACAGCGCAAACGGGAGCGCATTGAAGAAAAAATGCAGCTTGCCGCCTATGAGCGGGAGCACCCCTTCAAGGATATTGACCGTTCTTACTCAGGAAAATTCGGTTCTGCGTGGAGCGACTTTGACGATGAGGATAACGAAAATAGTACCGGCAAAAAGATTGCTGAGGCATGGGCACTTATCCGTACAAAGGCAGGTTTTCTCTTTGAAGAGCTCAAGTATCGCTTGGAGCAGTTCAAAGATAAGACGGGGAAAAAGTCAAAATCCGATGAACGTTCTCGCCGCATTAAGCGACAGCGGCGCTCCATGAGCTATGAGGAACAGGACTGGTGGCCCGATGAGCGCGTCCCACACGGAAGCGGTTATGCGTCGTGGGAACATCAGGCAGCGGATGCCAGCATTGAGCTGGACGGCGAGTTCGTTTCTCCGCCAGAACCCGCAGTGGATGTCATTGAGTGGGAGGTCGCCCCTCCCTCCTCAGAGGTCTGCGAGCCCATCGGACCGGAGCATCTCCCGACCGAGGAACCGAAGCCCGCAGCAAAAGAAACCGAGCCGCTCACGCCTGAGCGAAACCAGCAAAAGCCGCGCAAGTCACAAGAACCAAACCTGTCCCCTCGCGAAGAACACCGCATAACGCAGAGGGAGAAAAGACCCGAAAAGGCAAAGGACGGCGCAGCGCGTGCCTATGAGCAGGGTGCTCCAAGAAGCGAGATTAAGCTGGGAAATGCGCCACGCGATAACTCGCGGGAAAAGGTCTTGCAGCAGAGCACAGGACGCAACTCTCAGAAGGAAAAAGCCTCCAACAATAAGAGCGTTGGTTTTGCCGGATATCAGGATGGCGGAAAATCAGCACAAGAGAAAAAGACCCCTGAGCAGCCAGCTCATCAGCAGCAAAAGAAGCAAACGCCGCCGGAGAAGCCATTCCAGCAGAACGGAAACCCGTCTCTGGAAGCTCTTTCCAAGGGAAAGGACAACAGCAAGAAAAAATCGACTGTTATGCCTCCCTCAAAGAACTGAGAACTATAAGGTTTCCATAGATACTTCACCTATGGAAATCTTGTTCGCCTCAGCTAATTGACAATATCAACAAATATAGTAGTATAGAATTTAGAGGCAGGTAGATACCCTTCACAACAGAAAAAAAGAATGTTTTGGAGCGGTATCTCCCTCTGAATTCTGATGAAAGGAGAACAGAAAAATGGCTACGAAGAAAAAGCCCGAAGATGCGGCTACCGTCAATGAGAAGGTGGAAAATACCGAGTCCAAGGCGATTTATTCCGCAAACCGCAAGTCCCACCGCAGAACCAGCTCCGACGCGAAAATCGACGAAGTCATCACCGGCACCGGCAGTCGCGCCGCTGCATTGCGTGATGCCCGTCAGCGCAGCGCAGAGCGCGAGCGGGAACAGGAAATTCGGGCAAAGAAGATGACGGATTGGATGTCCGTGAACGCCGCCTACAAGCTGGGCCGCGCTCTGAACGGAGTGGTAATTGCCACGCAGAGCCGCGCACTGCGTAACGGTGACTCTATTGTTTTCGCCGTTGCAAGCTGCGAGAACACGGACTTTCAGGCCCTCATCCCGTTCAATGAGTTCTACCGCGAAGACCCCATCAAGCCCGACGACGGCGGTAAGGGAACGTTGGAGCGGAGACAGGAGCAGATGCTGGCAAAGCACATGGGTGCGCCCATCTCCTTCGTCATTACCGACCTTGATACGCGGAAGGATGACAACGGAAATGTCACCTATGGTGTCATTGCTTCACGCCGTCAGGCCCTTGCAAAACAGGACCACCGCACTTTCGATAGTGAGCCGCCCTACATCGTGGAGAACATGGTTACTTCGGCGACCATCCTCTCTGTCAGTCAGCAGGGCGTACTGGTAAACCTTGGTGGCGTTGATGTGCGGATGAACAAGCGTGATGTTTCCAACCGCTATATGCGGACGATGGATGATACGGACCGGCTGACAGGACGCCCCTACTACAGCGTCGGCGACAAGCTGGATGTGAAGGTTATGAAGGTCATTAAGCGCGAAGACGGGCTGCATGACCTCCACCTGAGCGGCGCCTATGCGGAACTGCAAAACATCATTGATTTCGGCCCGCCCACCGAGCCGGGGACAACGACCATCGCCACGTTGACCCGCATTTTCCCCAACAAGACCGATAAGTCCAAGGCGACCATTTACGCCTACAGTGACAGCTTCAATCTGCCCATTGTTATCACCCGCTTCAGCCCTACGCTGATTCGTAAGCGGATGGTTCCGGGCGACACGCTGCTGGTACAGATTATCGGCTATCACGAGAACGGCTTCGCCTTTGCGCTGTGTAAGGGTCTTATGTAAGACGTAATCTCGGCCTGTGCATCAACCGTAAATGCACCAACTGAAATTGCGGAAAGGAGCTGTGCGGGGGTATGCGTCGTAGCAAGAAACAGCGCATACCCCCGTTGTAAAAATTATGAGTGAACGTAGAACAATTTACTATATCCCCGTTAATTATCAAGGCGAGAGTAGAGCACTTCGGGGACTTTTTAAGATGCGCTTCTTTGTTGAGGGACTTGCCCTCGCTGCTCTCACATTTCTCATTACATTGAAACCCTTTGGCAATCTTCCCGATATGCCACTCCGTATTACAGTGACCCTTCTCGTTTGCATGGGTCCGTTTCTCCTCGGAACTATCGGCATAGGCGGCGAGCCTATCACCGTTGCAATAACCGGCTTTTTCAAGTGGCTTGGCAGCCGCAAAGTCATGCTTTACAACGCAAACGCACGGGCCACAACTCGCGCACAAGGAGACATCTTCATCGAGCGCGAAGCAAACCGCAAGACCATTGATGATGTGACGGAAAGCATGAAGCGTAAGCTGATGAGCAAGCCGACCACAGTTTATGAAGAGGGCGTAAACTTCACCTTCGCCGATAAAGAGTATCTCGACGATATGTATAAGCAGGACTCCCACGAAGGCATCATTGTCGGCTCTATTGACGGCGGAAATAATGATGACGATTCTTCCGAATATGCGGATATTGGTTGGGCCGACGAGGAGGAAGCCGCCGGCATGGAAGTAAAAAATGAGAATATGCCCCTTGTCGTATTAGAGGGCAATATCATTTTTGAGAAGAAAGAAGATTCCTCTGAAGAAGACCACAAAGACAACGGCATAGATGTCTCCTTTGACTGGGTCTCACCTGCCGATGAGGATGAATACGAAGACGAAGAGCCCACCGCAGAACCCCCTCAGAGCGCGTCTGGCGTGACTTTCGACGACGTGTGCCCTGTCCCCTCGGAGACGCACGGGAGCGCACAGGGCGAGGCTGGTGGGCAAGGCGTGCCATCCACCGCTCCCGCAAAGAAAAAGCGGCGGCGGAAGAAGAAAAAGAACCCCAACTCTATAAGGAAGGAGGAGAACCAGAATGGCTAAAAAGCTCGCGCAGATTGTCAGCACGCAGGCGTTTTCACCCGTGTCCGATGTGAAGGGCGGCATCGTCATCACCCGCGACGGACGCTATGTGAAAATCCTTGAATTCTCCTCTATCAACTTTTCGCTGCTCTCCGCCTCGGACCAAGAAAGTGTCACTGACTGCTACGGCGCTGCATTGAAAAACTTTCCGAACAACACCCAAATCAAAATCGTCTCCAAGCGGGCAGACGTGGAGGAATATCTGCGGAAATTGGAAAGCGACCAGCGAAAAGAGACCAACGCAAAGTGCCGGCAGCTCCAGTATGAGCAGGTTCAGCTTATCGAAATGGCAGGAGCGACACAGGGTATCGCCCGCCGTTTCTTCGTTATCTTTTCCTACGAGCCGGATGCCGGCGCAAAGAAAAATCCGTCTTTCGACCAGATTCGCTGGTCCCTCATGCAGCAGGCGGATAACATTGCAAGAAGTCTTTCTGCTTGTGGAAACACGCTGATAAGCAACGACTCCGATGAGTGGGTGCAATCTGTGCTCTATCTCATTTTCGCCCGCAGCAAAAGCGAGACGACGGTACTCCAAAAGAGAAAAACGGACGTGCTTGCCAATTACGCAGATACCTACTTTAGCGACACATCTGACACGGGGGAAGACTCTCTTGTTATCCCCGTCAACGACCTTATCGCCCCCGAATATATCGACCCCGGCATTTCCCCTACTTGTATCAGAATTGACGGTCTTTACTATATGTTCTGCTACCTTCCATCTGAGGCATATCCCACAAGAGCGTATAGCGGCTGGATGCAGTTACTCATCAATCTGTTCGCCGGCGTTGACCTTGATATCTTCATCAAGAAGGAAAATACGGAGGCGATGTCCCGCTATCTGCAGAACTTCCTCCGCGTCAATGACGGACGCCTTTATGCGGCAAGAGATACGGATATCGGATACGAAGGAATGGCGGAAGCCAGCAACGCAGGTCGCTATCTCAAGCAGGGACTTGCAAGCGGAGACGATTTCTGTTGGTTGTCTACTCTGCTGACGATTACGGCGGCAGATGAGAAGGAACTCCAGTGGAAATGGAAGGAAATCCGAGCACTCTGTGTCCAAAATGACATGGTCATTAAGCAGTATAAGTTTCATCAGATTGACGGCCTACTTGCGACCTTGCCGGTCTGTAAACTGCCGGATGACCTGTATAAAAAGACCCGCAGAAATGTCCTCGCCTCTGACCTTGCAGCCGGCTATCCCTTCTGCTCTTTCGAGCTTTACGACAAGGGCGGTATCATGCTTGGAGAGAACTCCAGCAACCGCTCGTTGGTCTTTATCAATCCCTTCGACAGAAACATCTACGTGAATGGAAACATGGTTTGGGTCGGGACCTCAGGCGCAGGTAAGACCTTTGCCGCAATGACGATGGCTCTCCGCCTGCGCTACCAAAACACGCAGACCTTCACCATCGCCCCGTACAAGGGCTATGAATTTGAGCGAGCCTGTGATGCTATCGGAGGACAGTTCATCCGCATCGAGCCGGGTTCCCCGCAGAATATCAACATCATGGAAATCCGCATGAGAAACACGGAGTCGGAGGACCAAATTCGCGGGCAGCATCGGTCTCAAACCTCTACCCTGTCGAAGAAAATCCAGACGCTCCATGCCTTCGTTTCCATCATCCTTCAGGATATCACGCACGAGGAACGACACCTGCTGGACGAGGCACTCATCCGCACCTACAAGCACTTCGGAATTACCACCGATAATGACTCGCTTTGGGACCCGCAGCACCCCGGACACTACCGCAAGATGCCCGTGCTGGGCGACCTCTACGAAGAGCTTGGCGCACCGGCAGCGAAGCGTCTGCGCGACTGCCTGAGCCGCTTTGTCATTGGTTCCGCATCGTCTTTCAACCAGCCCACGAATGTGGAGCTGACGAACAAGTTTATCGTTATCGACGTGTCCAACTTAACGAAGGAAATGCTGCCCCTCGGAATGTTCATCGCCTTCGACTTTGTTATGGACCGAGTAAAGGAAGACCGTACGGAACGCAAGGCAGTTATGCTGGATGAGGCATGGCGGCTGCTGGGTCGCACAGCATCACAACAGGCGGCAGAATTTGTTGTTGAAGGATTCCGTACAGCGCGTGGCATGAACGCAATCTTTATCGCATTGTCGCAGAACTCAAACGACTTCTTCGCCTCCGATTACGGAAAAGAAATCACCAACACCGCGAAGTTCAAGGTTTTGATGAAGGTCGAACCGGAGGAAATCGAACTGGCGCGGGAGACCATGCACCTCACCGAAAGCGAGTGTAAACAGGTCAAGCGTTTCGAGCGCGGCGATGGGCTTCTGATGGCGAATGCCAACCATGTGGCAATTCATATTGTGGCCTCGGAAACGGAGCATGACCTCCTCAGCACAGACGAGCAGGACCTGCTTCGCATCCAAGAGAAAAATTCACAGAGGCAGTGGTAGGTCGAGGGTTTGACCCTCCCCTACACCTCTCTGAGAAAGGAAATAACGACATGAAGTATATTCATCTCTACGACAATCTCTCGCTGATTTTCAATATCTGTGGAGCAATGACACAGGAGCAGGCGGTGCGCTTTTTCGGTGACAAGGATACGGAAGATAACGTCCGTTTTTACGTCAAGAAGCTCGCAAGGGAGAGTCTTATCTACTACGATGAGCTGTCCGACACCTTGTATTGGAGAGGTGCATACGGCGAAAGCAAGGACGCCTTGAAGCGCAGGCTCTACGCTTTTTGGGTCCTCGTTGCTATCGGCAGTGACAACATCCGAGAAGTGTCAGTGGCAACATATCCCGCGCAGTTTTTCTTCATCACGAATGAGGGAAAAGCATTCGATGTTACCTACGTGAAAGGGCGCGTGGACGCGCAGCTCGCCATGAGGGAGCGCAACATCAGTTTCGTCGATGGGGCTGCAGACGAAATCAACCACGTTGCAATTATCCGCAGTCCGAAAGAGGCAGAAGAATTCCATTTGAAGGAATACGGCTTCGACACCTACTGCATTTATGACAGCGAACACGTGCCGCATTACACCTCTCTTCGTGACACTGTGAGCGCGTAAGGAGTTGCTTATGTGTGACGCATTTTACGACATCGAGGACTTCAAAAATGACCTGCGGGAAGCCTGTGTGAAACTGAAATCACTGCAAGCAATCTGTGAAAATGCGCTCGGACACATTGAGGATTTAGAGGAACACCGCTACAGTCGCTGGGCAGAAGATGAGGTTTTGCAAGACCTTATTCAAAGCAATTTCAGCGAAGTTCGAGCGTCTTATTGCAGGAGAATTTACACAGCTTTCGCGGCACTTAACTGCTTCTATCTGACCTCAAACGCGCTCGGCAGCATCTATCCCGGAAACAAGGATGCGGCAAAAAACTACGACGAAATTCATGCAGAAAACGGTGAGTTTTATGCGTTTACTGATGGTAGTTCCATCTTTGTGAAGACCCCTATGATTCCTTCAATTTGGGTCAAAAGAAGTTCACGTTTGCGGTATGGAAGTCCCGCATTTATCTATACGGAATTTCTTAAATTTGCCGTCCGCGACACACTCGCAGCCATTGCGGAACAGCTCCCGCTTTTGAGCAAAAAAACAGTCAATTATCTCTTCGTCTACAACGATAAAGAGAGCAATATTTGCGACAGTGACAACCATGATTGCAAGTCAGTAACAGACTCGATTTGTATGTTTACGCATGGCGGAGACAAGGGCTTGTCCACCGATTTCGTCTACGCAACAACCATCGTACCGGCGGACGAGCTGCCCGAAGGAACCTACATCGCGGTAGTGCCTGAGCGGAAACACTACCTGAGCGAAGCAGAGATACTTTCCCCATTCCGAAAGAGGCTCTGCACATACAAAAACACCCCCTCTAAAACGGAGTAGGTAAAGTTGTTCGTCCGCACAGACGAAAAAGTGTTGAAAACACAAGGGTTGTGCGGGGTTGGAACAGGAGAAACTTTACCCGCCAAAGATTACCACGAAAAGTTTCTATTCCCAAAAAGCATAAAAATAGCGCACCAAAAATTGTCTCATAAGAACGGCACACTTGGGGCGTATAAATGACGGCGCAGGGAATTCGTTCTGGTAAGCACCACAAAAGGAGGACGCACCAAACTAATGCCTTATCGGTCGGACTGAAAAACAGGTCTGAGCAGAGAAAACGCAAAAAGACATATACTCTCTCCGTTCCGGTAAGAGGCTCGATAGGAGGACGCGACAAACCAATGTCTGAACCGTTGGACTGAAAACGAATTTGGACAGGGATAACAAGAAAAAACATCGCAAAAAAAGCATGAGAAGAAAATGCGAAAGGCAAAGAAAAGAATGAGAAAGAAAAAGAGTGGACAACGATGCCTCCGGCTCATAAAAAAAGAAAAACGTGAGCCCCTGCCCCTCTTCCTTAGACATAAAAAGTCAGGCTCTTTGGTCAGTTAAGAACTTCTTGATTAACTCTCCGATATTCCACAGGAAAATCAAATCCTCGCAGCGGGCTAAATGAAGAGCCACTTGTAGTTCATCGCAAAACCACTCCACCGGCTTTCTTCTGGTCCGGGAATGTTGACTATCCTTTTGCGATGGAGTCAAAACCAACGCCCGAAAAAAAAACGTCTTTGGTGAATGGGTTTGACGGAAAACGAAAGAGAAAGCAGATGAGATACCACCGATGATGAGTAAAACATTTATATTCCGTGCGAAGCGCGGGTAGATGGCAACAGCGAAGCTGGGCGCGTTACTTACGCTCGGTCTGTTCCAAGGAAAAAGCTGCAGGAGGTGACAACAAAATGTCTCAGCCTATATTTCGGGCGAAAATTCTATATGATGTTTCACTCGGACTGTCAACTCCAAGGAGCGCACTGAATTGTTTGAGTTCGTCCAGTGCAAATGTGAGTCGTGTTCTCAGTAAGTTTGAAGAAGAAGGTCTTGTACGAATGAGAACATTTACAGTTAAAAAGCGCGGGCGCAAGCTGATACGAAAATATTATGTTATCACGAAGAAGGGTGTGGAAAAACTCCTGACAGACTATCTTGAGTTTTATCCTTGGCTGTCCGACTTTGAGGTTGAGTGTGCTACTCGCTTTCCGCTGACAGGAGGCGCGGTCATAAAGCCGGAAAGAAGAAATCGGCTGATGAAGATGGCACTGGCAACTGTAATGATGAATGAAGTTGTTGGCCCCGTTGCTCCCGTACCAGTTGAGGGAAAAGACATCGAGAAGAACACGTGGTATGGGTATCTAAGAAATAATTGGGGAGAGGAATGTGTTGGCGAAGCGCAGTATTTGGATAGCGTAGCGGTGAAAAAGTTTTTTGTGGATGAGGACGACGATGTTCCCTCTGATGTGATGTCGGACAGATACACTGGGATTCTTCTTGGTGCTCATACCCGCGCACTGGTATATGTTCCAATGAACGAGGGAATGACGTGGCGCGATGACCGCGTACATAGAGAACTACAGACAATGAATTCTGTCTGCGGCACTCTCGGCTCCTCGCTTCGTGGCGCAAACGGAATCATCCTCATTCCGAATGTAAAGGAATTCAAGGATTTATTCTTTGACGCGCAAAGAGTGAGAGGGACAGACGGAGCTGGAAAACTCGGAAGACAAATGGACCATCTGTGGATTGTCCCGACGAACCATATTGGACTCGTGCAGTTGAGGAGAATCGCGCATGATGATTTGGATGCGAAGCGCAACGAAGTGATTGAATCCGCTGTGGAAAGCGCAGGGCTTTTTCGAAATAAAAACTCTGTGTTCCCTCTCATTGACGGGGAAGACCGCTGGTATGCGTACGGAGCGGATTTGGACATCCGCGTGGTACAGGAAATGAAAATTTATCAAAGCCGAAAGCCGGATATGAAAATTGGAATTATCTGTCATCAATGGCAGACTGCGTACTATGACCAACTGTTTGACGAATGCAGATACTTGGTTTTGCAATAAGCGGATAGATGGAAGGGTGCAGCAGGGCAAACAAAAACTCGACGGCGTGGATTCTGAACAAGGAAAGACCGCGAAGCGGGAAGATGGCAGTTGGCTGCCATTACGAAGTAAGGAGATGAAAAAAATGAGTAAGGAAATGGCTGCGACGTTGGATGGTGAGGTTGCGAGAGATGTAATTCGCCTGTATATGGAGGAACACCCTTTGGTGTCGCAGGCTGAAGTGGCCAGAAGACTTGGAGCTGACCCGTCCGCGCTGTCACGATTTCTTCGTGTAAACAAAGTACACCCCAAAGCTGAGTGGGAGTACCACATCAAGAAGCTGGGCGAGGACATTGATTACTGGGGCTATGTTGAACGCACGACAAAGGTAAGAGAATTTTTGAACGAACAGCAGCAGAGAACAGTCAACGCAGAATTCGTAAGTGCTTTGTGTAAGAAATTCTCAATTATGGAAGTGGTCCCTGAGACCATTAAAAAGCGCAACCCGTCTTTCCCCTACTATCTTACGCATCCCGAAGGCGGCGCAGATTTGAGCATCGTCAACCCTACTGACATCCATGAGACGTGGAACTTTATTTACTGCCGGGGAAAAGTCAGAATTGAGAACGGGGACTTTCTTCGTTTCACCATGTTTACTCCCTCCAGCGAAAAAGCGCATCTTGTCTTAGTAACAAGGAACGAGGATACCTTTGAGGACACCATGGCATTTATGCGTATCGGCAAAACATACGGTGGCGGAATTGTATCTGGGTCCGTACTGTTGCTGCACGATGGTGAAATCGTGAGGGAATACACCCACGGAGACTTGGCGCTGTATCGTCTCTCCTCTACAGCTTGTGTAGAGGGTGGAAAGTCTACGCGGTCTATCGTCCCCCCTGCTAAGTGATGTCTTCAGGCACAGGATGGGGACAGGCTCGCGGCGGGTTGGTCGGTTCGGCAACCTGACACATCCTGCGTGGCCGTGGCTCTGGTGGTTCGATTCTCCATATCGCGTGGAAAACAAATCTCAATTCAGAAAGTGAGGGCTTCTCAATATGGATATGGTTTGCAAGTGCGGCAGCACAAAATTCTTCACGAAAGCAAATGGTACACAGACCGGCTTGTACTGCGCCGAATGTGGCAAATGGCAGAAGTGGCTCGGCAAGAGTGAAGTCCGAGTTTTTGAGCATCAGGCCGACGACCTCTATGGACGTTTGCTTCGGCGCATCAACGAGAGCGCTATCAAGGTCTCTACCGTGCGTACGCCGCATCAGTATATGTCAGCCGTCGGAACCAAGGAGCTGGACCGCATCCTGAAAGAAGAGTTCGGTATCCAGCCAAAGGATGGTGTGACATGAGAGACTATGATTTTGACCGCAAGGTCTTTGATAATCACTGGGCCTTCCCTTTCACAGTCCTGCAGTACATATTCCTCATCGGCTTCGTCCTGATGTGTATTGCTGTGGCGCTGGGCGCCATGACTGACCTACATATCACAGTCCCAACATTTGTGGTGTGGCTGCTGTGCATTTCGTTTGTGGGATTCCCTATTGTCACCATCGTGAAAGTTGGATACAGCCGGCTGCTCCGCTGGAGCGAACTGAAGGAGCGTGATGGTCGCATCTGCTTTGACCGCGTGGTACAGGCTGAATATACGGCTGCCGGTCGTTCTGAGGAGTACAACATCTACGAAGTCCGCAAGCTCACAAGTACAAGGATGACCAGACGTTATCTCATCATTGAGGGAGATATTCGCAAAGCGGTTGTGAGTTGGAACAAAACGATGTTGTTCAGTGAAAACATCAGCTCGATGAAAATACCGAGAGCCTATGAGGACATGGACACACTCGAAGCCCTAAAACAGTAAGAACTCGGCGCAGCCGATTTCTGATAGAACCATAAAAATGGAGGAGGATTTTCAAATGAAAAAGATTTTTAAGATTGCACTGGTGGCTGGCGCGGCGTTATGCGTTGGCAAATTGATTCTGGCACTGAAGGAGAGCGCAGACTATGTCCCTGAACGCTGGACTCCTGATTTCAGCGGCGAAGGATATGATGGCTGCGGCAAGAGGAAGGGCGTGTCGCGCATCGAAATCGTCGTGAAGGATGCAGCCGACGGAAGCACGGAAGCACCGGACGAGAAGGGCGCCTGCGAGGATTGCGAGGATGCGGACCCTGCGGCACCCTCCACCTGCGGCGAAGCTCCTGACGGGAAGCCGGACGAGCATGATGCGGCGGAGCAGGACGCCCCGCGCAGTAAGAGTAAGCGCTCTGTGAAGAGCAAGGACACAGAGGAGGATAACAATGGCCAGTAAACGATTCGTACAGCACTTTTCTGTAAGCTGCGCTCACGAGCTGTCGGAGGCCATCAACCGCTGGTTGGCAGAGCATCCCGATGTGGATATTGTGAGCCTCAGCTCATACAAAAACTACTCGCGCTTTGCTGCGGACGCCATCATGGAACGTAGAGAGTCAGAGTAAAAGAGAAAACAAATCCAATACAGGAGGTGGTGGCGTGTGCAGGAGGAATTCATTTTCGCAAATCCCCATTGTTACATAGAAGAGCAGCTCTCGAATGGCCGCACGCTCTACTGCTTCAGGGAAAAAGGCACAAACCGCATCGTTATCATCGAAACGCAGAACGAGCAAGAATCGAAAGACGTGTCGGGTTACATCAGTGAGGCAATTCATATGAGAGATATTTGCCCTGCGTTCTTCACGCCGGAGGATGGCGATGAGTATTTAGAACTTGAAGGTCGTGTAAAGTGGCAGGATAGCACACAGCTCATTCTGCGTTACGACGTATTTTTGAAAATGTACTTGTGAGCAAATCACATTAAGGGTGGCCAAGTGACGGCGATATATCAGACCCAGAGAGGAAACGGTGAAAAAGACATGACAAGAAAAGGACTGAAGGATAAAGACATCAAGCGCGTTGTTCTGCCGGATGTGTCCGGAGACGACAACATCATCAATACGCAGTGTGCGAGACCGCTGACGCTGAATGGAGCGTTTTCCGCGCAGATGTATCTGTGGGTGGAGGACGACGGAACCGAGGAAGGTGAACGCCGCATAGAGTTCCACATTCCGGGTGCGGATGGACCTCGCCAGAAGAAGCAGGTCGGCAACGTGGTTACGTTCGAGTTGCCGCAGAAGGCGAAGGATAGACGCCGGCAGTTCTTTTCTATCATGGATGTCGCTGACAACATTATCACGCGAGAGTCTCTGGACCCCGCCATGCCCCTGAACCTCGGTAACTACGTTCCCTACCGCATTGTGTCAGGTCATGTTTACAAGGAGGACAAGGACGCCATTGTGTATGAGGTGGACGATGCACTGGTCATCTACGGGCTGGACCGCTTTTATCGCTGGCTCTGTATCCCCGTCGGCGTGCTGCTTCAGGAAGCGAGTAAGTCCGGCGCGAAAGAGGATGACTACTACCACATCGTTTACATGGCCGATATCAACGACTTGGATAGCCGTGGCATCCTTGACTATGAGCATATCGGCGGCGTGCCCGTGGCAGATACCTACTGTGAGGAGGGCGACGGGATTTTCCACGACCTCGACTCTTTTCTGAACGTTTTCTTCGACGATGTATTTAAGTCCGACACTGAAGATACGGAAACTGAGGAGGACGAATGTCAGAGTGCAGAAGAAGACGATGCCGAAGACGCGCTGACCGAGGAGCTCACCGATACCGACGAATTCATCGCCATCCCCTGCACGCTATGTGTGGAACGCGGGGAGAACGGAGAGAAGCGGGTAATTTTACGCGATGACGACGATGGCACGCCGGTCAGCATATATGACGAAGATGCAGACGGCGTAGCTGTCTTCCCTGATACGTACACGAAGGACAAGGGCCTGTTCACTATGCTGAGTGAGATTTGCGATGAGCGCGATTTGTTTATGCCTGACCTCTTCACCAAAAACGGAGACGTTCTCTATGTTGTTTTCACCTCCGAAGAATTCGTGACGGAGATTTTGGATGAAGACGGAGATACAGTGGAAGCCGTGGAGGTCCGCTACCCCGCTGGAACGGATATCGCATTCGGCCTCTATACCCGCGAGGAATGGGAACGCGCCAAGGCTCGTGGCAAGGCAACTGCGGCAAAAAGCGATGCCGGCAAGGGCAAGTAATAGCATTCGGCGTCGAGAATGGGGGCGGCTCCGGAATCCCAGCCGGACGCCCCCTCCCATACTTGAAGCACGCCCTGCCTGCGCGTCAGAAAACTGTGCAATCATTGCACGCTTTTTTGGAGCTCTGCGTGCAGTATTTTGTTCATCGGTAAGCGATTGACAAAATAACGAATTGTGGTAGTGTCAAAGTAGATGCACTGCAAAAGTCAAAAAACAAGGAGAAGGAGGAGAGCTTTCTTGAAAACAAAAGGAACAGTATGTCGCCGAATTTTGGCGACCTTCATGCTGGCTACTATGCTCGTGACGAGTTCGGCAGTAACGGCGTATGCCGCACCAGAAGCGGCAACAGTGATTGACCTCACAGTTGCTGGAGGTGGCGGCGGGCAGGATAGTTCCGCCTGCGTACTGCATAGCAGCTATGACGATGAGGGACATTTCCTCATCTGTGATACGCACACTGGAACAGGGACGTGGAACGGACGCACACATGAGAACGGGCGTGTGGATTATAAGAAGCACGACATCAAATACTTTGGTGCCGAGCCCAACTGCAATGTCCTGAAGCCGGTCGGCTACTGGTATTGTGCGGATGGATGCGGATACAGAAAATCAGGGCGATTGGAACACACCTCCAACGGCAAATGGCTTGAATCAGGTAATTCGCGCCATTATATGTATTGCACCACCTGCAATCAGTGCTGGACGGACGCAGGCTTCCACGTTGTCGATGGGAAGAGTGTAGACCAGATGGAGGACCATACGCAGTACGGAAAAGCCACCTGCGAAATCTGCGGGCTGGACATCGACCTTTCCCATCACACAGTTGAGCCTGCATGGGACACAGGCGTTTCGTCCTGTTCCATCTGCGGCGACCACAGGCCCTTCCTGAACACAATGTGGCTGGAAAAAAGCACCATGGACCTTGTCAGTAAGGATTCAGACTACATCGAGTTCCGCATCTACGGAAGCGCGGACAGGATGAGCCTTATGACGGGCACGACAGGCTTCGGCTGGGTATACTATCCATCGGATGTTTCAGATACCTTTGACATCGGGGCGCCGCAACAAATCGGGTCCGGTGTAGATGCATCCGGCAACACCTATCGCGATTACCGCATTACGCTGTCCTACAAGACCTCCACGGTGGCAACCGCAGGTATAAGCCAAGCGACGTTCGCTTTGTATTATACCTTCGGGTCCAGTACAGCCAATGCAACTGCTGCAGGAAAAGCAGAGGCAGCAAAGTGGACTCCGTCCGCCGGCTGGGGTGTAACACCGACTCTTTTCTTGCTCCGCACATTTACCATGTCCGGTGGCGTCTGTACGCCGGTGGGTGCGCCGGTCGTGACCTACGATAAGCAGGTGGGCGGCTATGCACAGAATGTGACCATTAAGTCCACATGGTACAGCAAGCGTGCCGGCAGCGCGGAGGTTGCTCTGTTCGACCAGAACGGAACACAGGTCACAGACTGGACTGCTGCAGCACCTTCTGGCGGCGCATGGGAGTATACTTCCGTCATCTCCCCCAACGTCAATCTATCCACCGCGCAAATCTACACCGTGCGCTGCAAGAACTATCTTGGCGGGTACGGCTCCGTTGACTGCATTATCCAGCCCACTGATATGACCGGGCCCATCCTGAAATCCACCTCTGACCTGACTGCGGACTGGGCAAAAAACAAGTCATACGCAGCAAGGGCACTGGATGAAGGTGTCGGCAATGTAGAAATCTCCTTCGACGGAGATACAGACTACCGGCTGGGCGCTGACATTGGCGAGAAGAATTATTCGCGTGACTATGTGTTTACCGGCGACGTCTACACAGAGCAGACTCATACCTTCTACATGAGAGATGCTCTGGGCAATGTGGGAACCGGTGCGCTGAAGGTAAACCGTCTCGATAACACGCCGCCTACCGTCACCAATGTGATTTCCGCTTTGGACGGAACCGGACATCGGGCAAAGTTGACAGCCACGTATCACGACGAACACGCTACACTGGGCGAGGGTTCCGGTGTCACAGAGTTGGCTGTAAGCAAAGTCAATGATGCGTCCTCCCTGACGTGGAAGCACAAAGATGAAGCGATGTTTGTTACGCAGGCCGGCACGTACTATGTGTTTGCTAAGGACGCTGCTGGAAATATCTCTACTGGGTATCCAGTGGACGTGACCATCAACGACTATGTGGTGAAGGCAACATTTGTCAGCGGGACAGATGGCCGCGAGCTGCCGGATGAAGTGCGTAATGCGCTGCCGTCAGACCAGACCGGATTGAGCATCGGCGAGACTGTCAATCCTCCCATGAGCGTGGGTACAACTGTGGTGGAGCATCGCAAGTCCATGGAGCTGGGCGAATGGACGCTGGCCGGCTGGGATAAGGATTCCATGACCGTTACCGGCGATGGACAGTATTTTGTCGGTACATGGACCTTCAAGCCCTATACGGCGATGGTGTCCTATGCATATGTCAGCGGAACGGAAGACCGCGTGCTGCCTGCCAGCCTGCAGCCGCCTGCCGACTGCACGTACTGCGTGGGCGAGGATGTTACGCCCCGCGTGCCTGAGACAGTACATGACGAAAAGTACGAGAGCCTGACGCTTGGAACTTGGACACTGACCGGATGGGACAAGTATTTCGCCATTGTTCCCAATGAAGGCGTGACATTCACCGCAACATGGGAGTTCGTCCCTGCCACATCCACCGTCCGCTATCGGTACGAGAGTGCGACAGAGGGACGGGACCTGCCGACAGAACTGAAAGCTGCCAGCGACGCCATCTACAACGTTGGCTCCGACGTGAAGGCACCGGACGTTCTTGGAAATACCTATGAGGAGAAAAATGATGCTGGTCTGAAGCTCGGAACATGGACCATGACCGGGTGGGATAAGGATTCCACCATCGTGCCCAACGAGGAAGTCATTTTTGTGGGACAGTGGGTTTTCCGTCCTGAGGTCGCAACCGTGAACTATAAGTTCAATAGCGGCACCAGCGACAGAGAGCTGCCTCTGGCGCTGCAGGAGCTTATGACCTCCGTGGAAAAGAATGTGGGTGATGATGCCGGCATTCTGGACACCATCCCCACAACCTTCGACGAATATAAGAACGGGCTGAAAATCGGCACATGGACTCTGACCGGCTGGGACCAGAACGCAGCCATCGTGACGAACAGCGGCGCACAGTTCAATGCCACATGGGAATATAAACAGGACGATTATTCTGTCACCTATGTGTTCGTGGATAAGAATGAGAAGGAGCTGCCTGAGGACATTCTGAAGCTGCTGCCGGCAGCAGTGAAGGGCCTTGAAAATGGGTCTACTGTAAAAACGCCTGAATTGGAAACCAAATCTGTGGGTCGCTGGACCTTCGACGGCTGGGATATTACCGAGGCCGCTATTGCCGATAAGGACGTTGTTGTAACCGGCACTTGGCATTATACGCCGCGCCGCCATTACACCGAGCCGGCACAGCCCACCAAGGTGGAAAGCCCCACCACTGCCGATACAGGTATTGCCCTCTACACTATCTCCAGCGTTTCCAGTGTAGTAGCTTTGGGTGGTGTCTCTTTCCTGAATCGCAAACGCAAGGGTAAGAACGACTGAGATGCTTGGCTCACAGCGGGGTACGTTATGATTGGCACACCTAACAATGGCGGCTTCCGCCGGTAAAAAAGAATAGGCAGGACCGTGAGTTGTTCCGGCCCTGCCTACTCTCGCATTCAACAGAACCCTCAGGCGCACGGAACACCCTCTCGTCTCCGTGGGGTGTACCGTCAGCCAGCAGAGGAAGCAACCCATGTGCCTGAACCCGCCACTTCAGCAAGTTACCAGCAAGTTGGAACTCCGCCAATAGCAGCAATCCCCCAGCCAAAACCAAGGCATCAGCAAGTTGCCGGCAAGTTAAAATCAACCCCTCAAACGCCGTCCAGAGAGAGGAGAAAAACATGGAAGAGAGAATAGAAATCACCAGAAAGTACCTTGCCAAGAGAGAGAACCTCCAACTCCACCTGTTCCTGAGTAGCATTGCCCTACTCCTCTGCCTTATCGGGCTGACACTGTTGTACTGCTACAGCAAAGGAAAAGAGTTGTTTGACACCATGCACATGGAAACAGTGGGCGTTGTGTCTGTTGGGCTCGTCATCGCCTTTATTGTACCCTTCTGCCTCGGCGCCGCACTCAAAACCGGAGCCAGATACCGCGAAATAATGACAGGCAGGGTGAAAGTAGACAAGCTCAACGTCACGGAGGTAGAAGACCTTGAGAACGACCGCTTCCGCATAACCCTGAGAGCGGACACAGATGAGGCAATTCCCTATGCAGTCTACGGCACGGCCTCGACCATTGAGGATATCTGCGCCGGAGAAAAGGCTTATGTCATTTATGTCGGCAGTGGGTCACACGCAGTTAAGCCTGCGTTAATATGCAATATTGCCAACTTTTTTGTTCCAGAAAACACGCGCTATTTATGACGCATTTGATATTTCCAAAAAATAAGGCAGGAATACGAATGTTTGTGCTATTTTTTTCATTCACACTCTTGACATTTTTTTATTATCGTGGTATAGTTGTAAGCATAAGGCGCAGGGGCTGCTTTAGTGATGAGACCCACTTTCTTTTGCCACTTCACCCCTCCTTTGCTTTTGTTCCGCCGAACGTCAACGTGCTGATTGTTTCACCTCAATCCATCAGCCTTCGGCCTCTGCGCCCACCTCCTCAAAATCCAATATCGTGTCTTTCTTCAGCCTGCGGTCTACGGCGAAAGGTTTCGTGTATCCCCTTCGCCAGTCCTCGTCTAAGGCAGCCGCAGGCCGTCCTTTCATTTTGGCTCCGGTGGTGCTGCAGAGATGTCTCTCCGCACTTACGGGCGCTCCCCCCCCTTGCTCGTGCGAATGGTGAAAACCACGCCACCGGAGTCCACCCCTCAACAAAGGACCGCAGGTTGAAAAAGGACATGATAAGGCTCCATCTTATGGCTCTCGTGAGCCGTGGACGGTAAGGTGGTGTGCTTGTGATGCCCTTGTTCACACTCTTGGAAGAAAGGAGAAGAACATGAAGAGAATCCAGTTTAAGCATATTGTCGTTGGCTGTATGCTGGCCGCCCTGCTTGCGGTCCCCACCATGGCCTTTGC
>ERZ1026864.157-NODE-157-length-49107-cov-20.534168_pt1 | contig 49107 bp, 64 predicted proteins | sample MGYA00380162_ERZ1026864 | MGnify/ENA primary metagenome ERZ1026864 (study PRJEB33269, sample SAMEA4719798) | human gut metagenome | biome: human-associated habitat; feature: organic feature; material: feces | place: Cameroon | collected 2013-10 ... | reverse complement strand
AGAATTTTCAGGGTTGTCTTATTGTTTAATTATCAAGGTTCTGTGTTGTTTTGCTTTGCGGTTTTCCGCGTCAGCAAGGACTATAATATCACTCACCCCATGGGTTGTCAACAACTTTTTTCAATTTTTTTCAACTTTTTTTATTTTTCATATTCAGTGCCTGATTTTATGCCAGTTTCACGTCCTGCCGGAAATATGCTTGGCTCATCAAAAAAGCATCTTTGCCATATTCGTAATCGTATTCAACAACAGATTATGATCATATAAAAAACTCAGGACCGGGCTGTCACAGATTCCGGAATATGCCCATAGACCAACCGCCGTATTTCCAATTGCTGCCAGTAGCACGAATACGCTCCAGATAATCGCCAGTGCCTGAATCGCACCCAGCAGTACTCCTCCTGTTTTATCAATTCCGTGTAATATGGGAATCTCTGCCATATCCTTTGATATATGCAGCAGAATTGAGAATAAAATCATGATCGCCAATTGGATCAGAATAAATGACAGACTGTTTACTGCCACATATGCCAGATAATGTGCCAGATATGCCTGAAAGTTTTCTACCTGAAATGCAAGATACGTTTCTGTATTGTTATTATTTATGACTGCCAGCTTCATTCCTTCCGGGAAAGGCAGTTCATCTATTATCTGCATCTGCGCAGTTTTCCCGTCCTCCTGCGTCGGATCCAGCTGTAGCTTTTGGATCACGTATGTTTCGATCCGCTCGTCAATCTGCGTATGTTCCTGAATCCAATGTCCAACAACCGGAGTTGCATATGTTGCTCCGATCATAGATAGGATCATCGCCCCGACAATGAGCAGCGTTCGGAACAACCCACGCCGGAATCCACTCCACAGACATAACCCGATTATTATGATCAATCCTATACCAAAGATATTCATTTTGTCTCCTGCTCCTCTTCTTTGGTATACCGGAGCTTCACAATCTCGGTAGAGTTATCATATACGATAATATATTTATTATTCACTCCGGTCGGTACAATATTGTTTACATTCTTAGCAAATTCATAAGAAAACTTCAGCTTGCCTGTGAAATCATATATTCTGGATTCAGAATCCCCCACAATAATGATTTCATTCTCGGTTGCATAAATATTCTTATATGAGAAATTCAGCTCTTTGGCAAATTTCTGATTTCCGTTTGTATCAAATACCCGAAGGCGGTAACGTGAGGCATCTGCCGTCTCCTGTCCCTCTTCGGCCGTTCCGGCATTCTCTTCTACCACTCCGATATATCGGCTATTGTAGAAAATGCTCTGTATTTCACCCCGAAAGTCCTTGATGACTGCTTTTTCACTTGGTTTTTCTTTCATGCTGTACACAATAAACCGATCATCCCCGAATGCACACACCGTGTCATTATTTAAAAATTCCAGCTTCGGAACGATGGTGCTGTCCAGATTATTAAAGCCGCCTACCAGACGGTCGGTCTCGTTTTGTCCTACATCGCCGAAATTATAAGCCGCGATGGTATTTTGTGCCTTAATTCCCTGTATAGTAATGTAACTGGTCATTAATTTCTGTCCGTCCTCAGACAGGGCAATATCCAATGGATAGCCACTGTCCGCGATTGTTGTCCGCATTTCTGCAATCGTTCCGCCGTTCTTATCATAGATTTCAATAAAATCCTCGGTCTCATTCTCCAGGATTACCGCAAACACACCCTGTCTGGCTACATCCACGGTACAGATCTTATATGGTGTCTCTTCCATGCTCACCTTTCCCGATGCATTGAATATATATACATTATTTCCGTTTAAATCTGCAACAGCAATATATTCTCCGGAAACTACCGCTTTCGGCTGCTTCATGTTATAACTTTCCATCCAGACAGAATTCCCTTCTTTGTCCAGATAGCTGATTCCTTCTTTGCTATATTTGATCAGACTGCCGTTATATGCCAGATAGTCCATCTGTGTTGTATTGGAACTTTCTGCGGATGATAATACTTCATAATCATTATAATAAGTGGTGCGGTTCATATATACGCCGGCTCCAACTGCTATCAGTATAACCACCAGCAGGAAAATGATCAGCCCGAACGGCCGCCGTTTCTTCGGTGTTTCTTCTTCCTGCTCGACTGTATTAAATTCCAAAACCTTCCGTTCCTTTTTCATTTCCGGTGCAGAAGTCGATGTTTTCTTCTCTCGTGCCATGTGATCCCTTCTCTATCGCTATATTTTTATATATGTTATCATATTTTAGAATGTCAGACTAGCCTTTTTATGGAATTGACGGAATTAATATCTGCTGTCCGACATAGATTTCATCTCCGTTTTTCATTCCGTTTGCCTCCATGATGTTATCAACATAAAGAATGGAATGATACATTTGAAAGCTGATAGAGGATAACGTATCGCCGTCCCGGACTGTATAATATTTTGGTGCTCCGTCCGCCACTACCGGTTTTGCAGCTTCCGTTGCCTGTGTAGCTGCCTCCGTCTCTGTCTTTGCTTCATCCGGTTTCGGGTTATCGGTTTTCGATTCTGACTGCGTGTCTGATGAACCGTCTGTTTCCTCTGTAGCTTCGGTATCCTCAGCTGCATCTGCTTCCGAATCCAGCGGTTCCACATTAGCACCTACCGAGATTACATTTGTCATCGGAACCTCTGTCGTGTTCTCTGACATGATATCGATCCGATGGAATGCCGTCTCCAGATTCTTCAGTCGGTCATAGCTGTTGATCACCGTAATACCAAGTGCCAGAAACGCAACCGTCAGAAGCGAACTGGCCACATAGAGAAAGCTTACCGGTTTCCTCTGTGATTCTTTCTGTGGTTCCAAGTGTCGTTCCAGACGATTTCTATATTTCTGCAACAACTCCTGATCCCGTTGTGCCACATCCGTTTCTGATTCTACCATATGACTCTTCTGGGTCATCATATAGCTCTGCATCGCATCATTCCGAGTATAATAAATATAATAACCGCTTTGTTTTTTCAGTGTATTATTCTCAAACAGATACCATGCCTCTTCTTCCTCCAGGGCATCAATCATAAACAACGCCTTATCCCTTCCCGGAAAATTTTCCAGATGGATTTTTGTTATTTTGTCATTGATTTGTGTGGAAAATCCCATGCGGGACAAAAACCAGCCCACGACCTCCAGATCCGGAAAAAAACGTTTCACATCATTATAAATCCCCGTCCATACCTCATTGGTAAACTCTACTTCGTCAATATCAAACTCTACATTCTGTGCTTCCAGCGCCCCGCTGATAAAGATAACGCCCTGATTTTCCACCTGTTTATATTCTCCAAGCAGAATCGCCCCTCTGGCATATGTATTACCCGGCTTTGCCAGCTGATTCAGATAAGTGATCACATAATCTTCTACATAGATTCTTCTTCCTCCCTTCGGAGTTCCCACCTGACGAATATTTTTCGGAAGCCGGATTCCCCTGATTTCCTCTTCCTGTTCCGTATTTTCACTATGATCGTAAATTACCTCTATCATTTTATTTCTCCCGCCTTTCCATAGCATTCGTTCCTTGCTATCTGAATCATAGCACTGAGAAATCGGTTTCCTTATCAAATCCTGTCGGCATTCCGGCGATATTGAACGCAATTTATTTTAATTTTCGGCACCATCCGGACATTTTTATTACATTACGGCAGATTGTCCGTGCGTGCGACAAACTCCTTTATGTCTAAATTTCATATAGCTGTCTATACTTAATATAAACCGCAGTCCGAACCGTTTTCCGGTTTGCTGCAAATCTGAAACAAATAAGGGTATGACTATGAGAAAGACGATTTATTTTAACGCCTCAGAACAATATGCCTATGAAGCACTCGGCAGAGAATTATACACACTTCTGGAGCATACACGAAAAGAAACGCAGCCTGTTGTCATCCTATGCATCGGAACGGATCGGGTGACCGGCGATGCTTTAGGCCCTCTGGTGGGTCACCAGCTCTGTACGTCTGCAAATAATTTTATTATCTATGGGAATCTGGAGCATCCGGTTCATGCCATTAATCTAGCTGAAACCATGGAGCGCATTTATCAGAAATATGAAGATCCATACGTAATCGCCATTGATGCTTCTCTCGGAACAAAGGAGCATATCGGCTATGTGACTTTACGGCAGGGTCCGTTAAAGCCCGGCCAGGGAATTGCAAAAAATCTCCCGGAGATTGGAGATATCTCCATCACCGGGATTGTAAATCTTTCCGGCAGACCGGGTGCATTTCTTCTTCAGAACACCCGGCTCTGCACCGTTATGAAATTAGTCGATTGTATTACTCTGGGGATCAACCACGCCGAGGATTACTTTCCTCCTCTGGAAGAGATTCCTGATTGCGATGCGGAGTCTCTCCCTTATAGATCGCAATACCCTCCGAAATCGTGTCAATCTGTTCCGTCTGCATGATATTGATAATATCGTTTAAGGTTTCCTCTTTGCATATATTCTTTCCGAGATACTTTGCATAACGGTCTGCAATATTCAGAGAGGATTCCTTAATCTGTGCCTCTGTCTGCCCCTGTTCTTCACCGGCCGCTTCACACTGCCGCTTCAGCTCCTCCACCTTGCCCTGGCGTCTGCCATTGATCTCATCCGTAATCACCTGCTTCGTCTGCTGTTCAAACTCTGTCAGCGCATTCTGCTTCTGCTGTGCTACTACATCCAGTTCTTCCTGCAGCTTCTCAATCCGGGCATCATACTCACCCAGCTCATACCGGCTCTCATCCTTATCCTTATTGATCGCATTCTTGATCGCCTGTACATTCTTATCATTCGCAACCATCTGATTCCGAATTTTTCTTCCCTCTGCGATCACATCTCTGTGGCGAACCTTCGTCAGATTGAATATAAGAAAATATATTCCGAGCACGATCAGCAGGGTCAGTGCGATCACAATCGCCATAAAATACGGTGCTTCCGCAAATTTCTTACCCGCAAAGACAACACCGCTGAACAGGCGATAGGAACCATATGGGATTCCTGCCAGCCCGATCAGAATAAATACGATCAGCGCCAGAATCTCCTTGACACCCTTTGGCATAAATAGAACATAATATAACTCCGAACGGCAGAAGGACGGCACATGATTCTTCTTAAATAAAGTCACCATCTCCGTCTTCAGTTGTCTCGTATGCTCCTTCACATCTGCGGTCTCTTCATCCACCCGCTGTCCTACACGTTCCAGTTTCTCCCTGCTCTTCTCATCCTGTGCCTTCTTGATCTTTTTACGTCCGGCATCCAGCTGGTCATCATAGGTCTTTTCAATCTCATTCTTACGCTTTTTGACCGTGGTTGTAATCTCATCATGAATCGACTTTTCTTCCTGTGAAATCACCTTTTGTAATTTATCCTGTTTATCCTTTAATTGTTTTGAATATTGTTCTAACTGATTACATCGGGAAACCTCATCCCGGATCTGAATCAAATAATCTACATTTTGATTAAAAATACTCTCTGTATCCATCGTTTTACCCCCTGACCTTAGTTAATTTCATTTTAGCAAAACTACAGACAATTAACAACCTTTTCTTCTATTATCAGACTTTTTTTCTAAAGAATCATCACAAAAACTTCATATTTTTTTCGGGTTTTTACATTGTACTATCCTATGATTTTCGTTATAATTATAAATGTATAGCTGATTTTGATATTTTTTTATTTATATTGTATAGTGTGATGTTTTTATAGGAGGATTTATCCATGAATATTTTGTTTTTCTTACTTCCGAAGAGTGAAGTTATTTATATCGAAGCAGGCGCAACCGTCCGCAAGTCTTTAATGACGATCCAGTCTCATTTTTATACAGCAATTCCGATCATTTCTGAGACCGGTGAGTATATCGGAACGATTACCGAGGGGGATTTCCTGCGCTACTGCAAGACAAATATTGAGGGTGCACCTAATGTGAATTTAAATGAGAATGTACTGATGGTTCCTCGTGCCGTCAGCTACGATCCGGTATCTATTAATGCGGACATGGAGGATCTGATCTCTACCATGACCAATCAGAATTTCGTTCCGGTCGTAGATGATAGCAAGAAGTTTATCGGTATTATTACCAGAAAAGATGTTATCCAGTATATTTATAATAAGTTGAAAACAAATAATTTGGCGTAAGATGGAATGCTGTTAATTGCGGTTTATATGGATGAAGGTTTCTGTCGGCCGTCGCTTCGTGTCATATACCCCTGTGGGGCAAGCTCTCGCATCTGCCAGCACGTAGCGGCACGTAAGGCTGTAAAGAACACAGCCTAAGTGCCAACGTGCTTCTAGAGCCCCACCAGGGGTATATGGCAGAAGTTCCGGTTACGGCAGTTTCTCTCATTCCATATAAATTGCGGTTTGGTGAGGAACGGTGGAGATATGCAAAGCTCTGTACTTATTTTTCATTATATTACAAGTGAACGAGGCTTGCTTGCTTTCTTCGTGTAGATTGTAGGCAAGAGTTCCGTAATTGCAGATGGAGCCTCTGTCCTTGTTTTATGTGCGGTCCTAGAAGCACGTCGGTTCTTGGACTGCGTATTGTGCAGTCCTATGTACCGCTACGTGCTGGCAGGTGCGAGAGCTTGCCGCACATGAAATATAGGACAGAAGGCGACATCCCATATTTAATGCTAAATCTTGCATCCGCTTACAACCGGAGCAGAGGTCACCTCATCAAACCGCAATTTGTAAAGATTTGATATTTCTTATACCTTTATCTCGCAGACCACCACATCACCAAAAGCCCTACCGGCAAAGCAATCACTGCCTGGCTGAACATTCCTATCACTGCATATTTAATATGATGCCAATAATCATGATAAGCATCCACCAAATCCTCAGTTCCCGGAATTATCATCTTCTTACTATGGCAAAACCACAGACAATCTACTACCAATGCATCAAACCATATCTCAGCTACCCACATAATATATCCGTGAAACCATCCTGCAAAGAACGTACGCGCACCACCGATATAGTACGCCAATGCCGTCTGCAAAAATATGTATCCGATAAATAATCCCAGTTTACCTATCGTTGCTTTCTTCGTAAGTTTTCCGGAGCTTTCCTGTATCATGCCAAGCTCTCTGCATCGATCCTGTATCGCCTTTGGGTATTCCTGTATCATGCCAAGCTTCCCCTTCTTTGCCATTTTGATACCACAAATTGTGTAAATAACGACATTAAAAACAACTATTTCTAATAAGTAATTCATTTATCCTCCTATGCAAATTAGCGTTTTCCCGCACAGTTGAACCCACCGTTATAAGACACAGGTGAATATCACTCAACTTCTCTTGTTAGTTTTCACTAACTATGTTAGCACATTTATACTTAAAAGTAAATAGTTCAATACTGCAGGATCCCATGTTCTCTTTATCCTTATTTTCCGGGACACTATCAGGCGCTTACTTCTCATCAACCACCTGGAAAATGTAGAACTTCAGATAATACGAATCGTCCGCCGCCCAAAGGATCGGATGATCCGGTGCCTGCGTACGGAATTCTACCTGTCTCAGCCGTTTATGCACATTCCGTGCAGCCTGTCCGATGGTCTGCGTAAACAGCTCATAATCCATGAAATGAGAACAGGAACAGGTCGCCAGATAGCCGCCATCCCGAATCAGCTTCATTGCCCGCAGATTAATCTCCCGATATCCCTTGACCGCATTCTTGATGGAATTGCGGGATTTCGTGAACGCCGGCGGATCTAAGATCACCACATCAAACGTTTCTCCCTGTCGCTCCAGCTCCGGCAACAGTTCAAATACATCTGCACATTGGAATCGGACTCTGTTTTCCAGATGATTTAATCTCGCATTTTCCTCTGCCTGTGCTACTCCGAGTTCGGAGGCATCCACGCCCAATACACTGGCAGCTCCTGCCATTCCCGCATTCAGTGCAAAGGAGCCCGTATGTGTAAAGCAATCCAATACCTTTGCATTCGGACAAAGCTTCCAGATGGACTTCCGGTTATTCTTCTGATCCAGGAAAAAGCCTGTCTTCTGTCCTTCTTTTACATCCACCATATAATGAACTTCGTTTTCAACAATCTCCACCTTGGTATCAAACGGCTCTCCAATGAATCCTTTGATCCGCTCCATGCCTTCCTGTTCCCGAACCTTGGCATCGCTCCGCTCATAGACACCACGGATCCGGATTCCGTCCTGTGCCATAAGCTCCTTCAGAGTATCAACGATCAATAGTTTAAACCGGTCAATTCCAAGCGCCAGAGACTGCACCACCAGCACATCCGAGAACTTGTCTACCACGATTCCCGGAAGAAAATCCGCCTCTCCGAAAATCACTCTGCAGCTACCGGTATCAATTACCTGCTTTCGGTATTCCCATGCATTCTTCACCCGCATGCGGATAAAAGTTTCATCGATCTCTGTATCTTTATCCCGTGTCATCATTCGAACCAGCAGCTTGGATTTCCGGTTAATATAACCTCTTCCCATCGGATATCCGTCAAAATCATGTACGATCACAATGTCGCCATCCTGAAAATCACCCATGATACTCTCAACTTCATTATCGTAAATCCATGGTCCACCGGCTTTCAGACTGCGGCCCTCACCCTTTTTCAATGTTACGATTGCCTGACTCATGCTCACTCCTCCTGTTTGTTTTCTTCTTGTTTTTGTTTATCTTCTCTGTTTGTTTCCTTCTCTGTTTCTGTTTTTCTATGTTACTCCTGCCGGATCATTCGTTTTAATCCGATCCGTTACTGCCTTCTATTTATTGTTACCTTTTCCGTTTTATCTGTCATATCCTCTATGCCTTTGCAGCTTCCCGGATTTCTCCAGTTCCTTACTTATCTTCCGGATACAGAGGATACAGGTTGGGATAATATAAATGCATGCGGATATCCAGGCCGCCTGATCGGAAAAACAGATTGCAGTATAGCCAAAGGCTCCGACAAATCCAAGACTCACAACACTTCTCGCAATCATTTCCGTTACACCGGAGAATATCGCACGTCCGGAATAGCCCAGTCCCTGCGTACTCATACGGCATACATTCAGAATACCCAGACTCCAGAAGAAATACCCCATACACCGAAGATATTTCTGTGCCGCATCCAGTACCGGAACCTCTTCCGGCTTAATGAAGATCATTGCCATTGCCCGTCCGGCAAAAATCATGATCAGCCCTGCCAGAAGTCCATAGCTGACTCCGACTGCGACCCCCTGTAAAATACCCTGCTTAATCCGCTTCGTCTTCCCAGCACCCAGATTCTGTCCACAGAATACAGACACTGCGGTAGCCAGTGCATCAAACGGGCATATCAGGAACTGCTTTAATCTGGCTGCTGCCGTAAACCCTGACACATATACGCTGCCAAGTCCATTATTGGCAGACTGCATCACCATACTTCCGATTGCCGTGATCGAATACTGTAGCCCCATCGGCACGCCCATGATCAGCATTGTACGGATCGCATTTCCTTTTCCGACACAGTCCTCTTTCCGCAGTTGGAGTGTCTCCACCTTTTTCCAAATAAAGATCAGACACAGGCATCCACTGATTGCCTGCGCAGTGATTGTTGCGATTGCCGCTCCGGCACAGCCCCACTGCAGTACCAGGATGCAGAAAAAGTCCAACCCGATATTTAAGATTGCAGAGATTGCCAGAAATATAAACGGAGTCCGGCTATCTCCAACTGCCCGCAGAATGCTGGACAGATAATTATATAACAGTGTAAACGGTATTCCTAAAAAGATTACCAGCAGATACCGGTATGCATCCTGATAAATATTATCCGGCGTTGACAGGAGATGCAGAATCTGCGGGCATAACAATGCACAAAGCACAGTCAGAATGGCTGCAAAGCCACCGGTCAGCAGAAAGCCATGATATACATAATTCCGCATTTCCTTCATATTACCGGCTCCAAAGCTCTTAGATACCGGCACGCCGAATCCGCAGCTGATCCCTATACAAAAGCCCAACACCAGAAACTGTACACTGCTGGATGCACCGACTCCTGCCAGTGCATCCGAACCCAGTATCTGTCCTACAATCGCCGCATCAATAATGTTATATGTCTGCTGCAAAAGATTTCCCAGCAGCAAAGGGATTGCAAACTGTATGATCAGTCCAAATGATTTCCCCTCTGTCATATTTTTCGTCATTGACATCAACCTTCTTTTCTGTATTTATCATCTAAGTATTCCGCATCTTATTCTTATCTTATCCTTATCTCATCCATCTGTCCGGCAGACTTATGAATCAACCAAATTGGTGATCCAGACTCCCCTCTTTACCAGAATATAACCTACAATCACCTTGATCATATCCATACTCTGAATAATAGCATAGACTCCCAGCACAGGGAGTTGTGTAAAGGAAGACAGCATAAATGCCAGCGGCACCGGAATCACCCAGGAAAATACGCTGTCGAACAGAAACGTAATCACTGTCTTTCCTCCTGATCGCAATGTGAAATAAAGAACATTCAAAAATCCCTGTAATGGGAAGAAGAGTGCCGTTATCACAATAAACCACCGCCCCAGATCCTTCACCTCCGGTGTAGTATCATATAATTCCGGAAATCCCTTGGCACATAGTATCAGAATCCCGGTCAGAAGCAGGCACATAACGCCGGTAAACCACATCAGCTTCATAGAATACTTCTTTGCTTCTTCAAACTTCGATGCTCCCAGATACTGTCCGATCAGAATGCCGACCGCATTTCCCATAGCCACAAATACCACATTTAAAAGATTACAAATTGCATTAGAAATATTCAATCCGGCTACCACCTGTAGTCCTCTGATCGAGTAACACTGTGTTAACACCGCGATCCCACCGGCCCATAAAAACTCATTTGCAAAAATCGGAATTCCCTTTCGAATTACGATCTTCATATCACGCAGCGGAATTTTCAAGGTCCTATATATCCCTTTTAGAAATGCATGTTCTTCTTTCTTTGCATGTGACCATACAATCACGATTGCCATTTCCACCACTCTGGCAAGCACAGTAGCAATCGCAGCTCCCCGGACGCCCAATCGCGGAAATCCGAACTTACCATATATCAGAAAGTAATTGAATATCACATCTATGACTACGGATGCCACTCCGGCAATCATTGGCTTCATACTTTCACCGGTTTCCCGGAGACTGCTGGCATATACCTGTGTGATCGAGAAAGGAATCAGTCCAAACAGCATAATATAAAGATACTGCAACCCATATTCCAGTGTTAGTTCTGCGTCAATATCCACAGATGTACCATGCAGATACAGACTAATCAGCCGGCTTCCGCCAAAGATAAATATTGCAATTCCCACCAGAGCACACAGAGTACAGATCCAGAGCTTTAGCCGGAATATATCCTGAAAACCTTTTTTATTTCCTTGCCCATAATACTGGGCTCCGTAAATTCCAGGCCCGGATATTCCTCCGAAAATAGCCAGATTAAACACAAAAATCAGCTGTCCCGCAATGGAAACAGCCGTCATACTCTCTGTCCCCAGCCTTCCGACCATCAGGTTGTCGACCAGACTTACCGCATTGGTAATTCCATTCTGAACCATCATCGGAACCGCCAGGAGCAGAGCTTTCTTATAAATCACATTCTTATTATTCATTTTTTCACCTGCAACATTTCTACAGTTATTTTTGCTCCGGATAATCATAATCCAAACTGTACAAATCGTCAATCTATTTCATCATATTCCTGAAATGCTGCATAATACCGGGCCGTTACCTCCCCATACTTCTGTGCCCAGCCGTTCGTTCCATTGTACCGTGCCATGACCTGCCCCGTCTCATCCTCTGTCAATGGTATGCTAACCTGCCGATCATCCATGATCTTTGCCAGAACCATTGCCTCTGTATCGATACAACAGGTATCATCCTGCAATCCCATCCAGAACTGCTCTAAAGTGGCAATATCTGCCGGATCGTATTCTGTACCATACTTCCAGTTATGTGCCTCGATTGCAGTTTTCGCATAAATCTGTGCGATCCCGGTCGAGGAATCCTGCTTCCGTATCATCCGAAACAAGGATGCCTCTCCCGCTGTTCCGCTCCCATTTTCTGCCCGCCTGTCTTCCTCTGCATAGGTCATGGCTACCCATGCATCTGCCACCGGATCCTCTATTCCATAGAAGCGAAGTTCCTGAAACAGGACCGCCTGGATCATTGCCTTCTCTACTCCATATCTCTGAGCCGCTGCCGTAATCTCCGCATCATACTGCAGTACGCAGTCCAGTGCATCCTCCGTAGAATAGCAGGGGGCTGTTTTTATCATCTGCCCCAGATTCATATAGTCCTCTACTGCCTTCTCCAGCTTAATCTGCAGCTGTGCTTCCGGAGTCTGTGATTCACATCCGTTCACTGTAATAACCGTCATGATCTGTGATTTCTTCCAATATGTATCATAGTGATTCTGCATAAAAGAAACTATTCCAAGCACCAAAATCAGACCACACACAATCCTTGTCTGTGCCTTTTCATTATACTGTTTTCGCCTGCTTTTTTCACGCCTCACCGGACTGCCCACTCCCTATATCAAAACCTTATCTCTTACTCTCTTATTCACGGTTCCTTCTGTCTGTGCATTTAAAATATCAGAACACTCCATATTAGATACAACGAATCGGCATCAAAACAGCATCATATTTTATAATAAATTATGTCGGCAGTTACTTCCTTCTATTTATTCTTCCGAATCGCACCGGTCAGACCGATACCTGCAATCAGCAGAAATGCAAGACATGCATATAAATTAACCGGATCTCCCGTTCCCGGTGTCGCAGCGGTTCCGGTTGTTTTAACCTCTGTCGTCGATGCTTCGGTCTCTGTTGTTACGGTAGATGCTTCGGTTGTCCTACGAGCTTCGGTTGTAGTAGATGCTTCTGTTGTTCTCCGATCCTCGGTTGTAGTTGTACTTCTGTCCTCGGTCGTATCCTTTGATGAATCTTCCGTGGTATCCTTCGTCTGTCTGCCGGCGATCGCATAGTTTGAAAAACCGGAGGTCTGAAATGTAATGGTCCTGTTCTTTGCATCATATACAGCCGGTATTACTTCATAAGCACCATCCTGCTTTTCATGTACGATCACAAACTCATCCCCATCGATGTCCCGTGCTAATTGCAGAGTGATCGTTGCTTTATTCTGTAATTGTTTTATCTGGTTTGACCAAACGTCCTCTGCGGTTCCCTTATAAAGAATCTGATTCAGTTTAATATTCAGATAAGAAGATACCTTATACTCTTTTACTGATGCTGCAAGATCATCCTTTGCTTCTTTACTCATCTCAGCATCCAGAACCGATAAAATCGCAGAACCGGAATCCAATTCGCCCTCGCCCAGTTTAACCGTTCCACTTTTAATATCTTCTGCCACTGCATCGACTCGGTCCTCTACCTTTCCAAAAATTCCGCTTATATGTACATTGGTATCCGGCATCACGTATTCAAATGTAGACTGTTCTTCTCCCGCCGTCAGCACCTCATCATTAATCTTGATGGAAGTCAACTGATAACCATAATCCGGTTTTAAACGGAAGACAACCGTACTGCCCGGTATTACAACTGCCATGCCGGTATTTTTCTCCAAATCCTGATCGACATATCCAAGGCCAACGGAATTTCCTTCTTCATCCTTAATTTCCAGAATCTCTACCGTACCGTTTTTTACCAGTTCAGCGTCCTTCAGAGACGAATTATCTCTCCGGTCGGCCGCCCAGATAATGGTTCTTGGTACCGGTACCACCGCCGTAGATTTCTTTACGACAATGTTATATGAATCGGAAGGTTCTACTGCAAACTCAAATCTGTCTCCTACATTTTCCGGCAAATTAATATCCTCACCATTTACATTTATAGAACCAATCGTTCCATCACCAAACGCCAGCTGGATTGTAATCAGATTCCGGATATCACCGGTCGCATAACCGCGTGCAGTCCCCGTGATTGTAGCAGCTTCCTTCCCAACCCGGTCGCCATTCAGCCAAATGTCCATGCCGAAACCATCATAAGTTGCTCTGATCTCTATCGTATCCGGATACTGTGGTCTCGGTGAAATCGGACTCAGTGTCATTTGAATTTCCAATCTTCCGCTAAACTCATTCGTATCCAGCTTCACATAGGTATTGGCAGTCACATCATATCCGGTCTCATTGATATATAACATCGGAGTTCCGTCCGGTATATCTACGTTTCCTATATCATCCGGATCATTGACCACTACATTTGTTTTTATCTTCAGATAATACTCCTTTTCATTCAAATCGATCAGGCAGGTATCTTCGGTAATTGCACATGTCTGATAGGTTTCCCCCTGATCAGCATTCTTAGTCACCAATTCCACGGTATATTCCACATTCGGATATCCTTCCTTCTGCCAGATTGCCTTTCCATCCCGTATTACCACTGACATATCACTACTCTCCACAAAATCTAATATTCCCCAATTTTCAGAATCTGCATAAACAGAGTCCACATGTCCGGTACACAATGCCAATATCATTGCCACGCAAATACAAATACTCAGGATCACACTTGTCTTCTTATTCATTCGAATTCCCCCTTTGTTTATTTACTATGGTTCACAGCATAAAAATCCCATTTTTATTTATAATAATACAATACTTTTTCGGATGGTTTCAAGTTTCTGACATCATATGCGCAGATTCTGGCATCATGTGGTCTTCATGACATTTATATTATATTTTAAAACGTAAAAAGTGAAGAAACCAACGGTCCCTTCACTTTTATCCTATTGAGTCTTCCAAGTCGCAGAAATCTGCAGAAAGGTTGGTGTTGGCTTCTTTATTCCAATTTCTTGCAATTTTAAGCCTTCTATGCTAAGATACTTCAAAAATGAACCATTCAACTTTGAAGTATATGGAGAATAACTATTCATTATGAAACCAAGTATTATATTTGCACGAAAAACGGCTCTGGCCTATCACTCCGCCTGCAAGCCTCTTTGCCAGGAACTCGGTCTGCCCCAGACAGCCTTTGACATTCTATTGTTTCTCGCAAACAATCCCACATACAAAACCGCCCGTGATATTGTGGAAATCCGCCATATCAAAGCCAATCTTGTATCTGTAAACGTGGATCGGCTGGTGCAGGAGGGATACCTGATCCGTCAGGCTGTGGCCGGTGACCGCCGGAAAACAGAGCTTATCTGCACCGATAAAGCACAACCTGTCATTCTTCGTGGCCGGCAGCTCCAGGAGGAGTTTTCCGAACGTCTTTTTAACAACATTGATAACGATATGAAGGAAGCATTCTTTGCCACCATATCTCTGATAGAAAAAAATCTGGATATTATTTTAGAAGAGGAGAAATAACATGAAACTTTTAATCACTATTCTGGTTACCTTTTTCGCCGGTATGGGTGCCGGTCTCGGCACCGGCTTCGCAGGCATGAGTGCAGCTGCCGTGATCAGCCCCATGCTGATCACCTTTCTGGATATGAATCCATATATGGCAGTCGGCATCGCCCTGGCTTCCGATGTTCTGGCAAGTGCCGTTTCCGCTTATACGTATTATAAGAATAAGAATCTGGATATCCGGAACGGATTGATCATGATGGTGAGTGTTCTGATCTTTACCGTTACCGGCAGTTATATCGCAAGTTTGGTGCCGGCCACAACTATGGGCGGCTTCTCCGTATTTATGACATTTCTGTTGGGTATTAAATTCATTGTCCGACCGGTTATGACTACCAAAGAATCTATGCTTGGCGTTTCTGCCAGAAAAAGAGCGATTCAGTCCATTCTCTGTGGTATGATCATTGGTTTTATCTGTGGCTTTATCGGTGCCGGGGGCGGTATGATGATGCTTCTGATCCTGACAAGTGTTCTCGGCTATGAATTAAAGACCGCTGTTGGAACCAGCGTTTTTATCATGACATTCACTGCTCTTACCGGAGCTGCCTCTCACTTTATGATCGGCGGAACACCTGATCCACTGGTATTCATTCTCTGTGTCATCTTTACTTTATTGTGGGCACGTATCGCTGCCGTTTTCGCCAACAAAGCAGAGCCGAAGACCCTGAACCGGATAACCGGTCTGATACTGGTCGTCCTCGGTGCCGTAATCATGGGCTTCAGCCTGTTCAAATAATCAGTCTATGTGGTTTTGTTGTTGCTAATCTTCATTTACATTCGGTTTTCCGATAAAATCCCGATAAAATGCCGATATCAACATAGCAATTCCGCTGATAATCAGAAGAGTAAAACCGGATGCCGCCTGCATTTTAACAAGTCCTGTTGTCATTGTGTCGGTCATAAAATACCGAAATACTAATCGAGCAATAATTACCACAACGACTGCCGAACCAATTTTCATAAAACGATTCTTCTTCAATACAGCAAATACAATCTGTGCAATCGCACATCCCAATAATATGACACCATATAATGAAATGGATGTTCCCAGCAGCCTTACCTCTTCCGTATATATCTGCTTATCTTCCTGCGATTCACCGGCTACCTGTGCAACTTCCTGTGTCAATCCATCCGGAACATATAAACTTATCTTCATATACGGAAGAAACAATGCAACCAAAAGCACCCCCGCACTAATTATCATAAAAACATTTACACTCTTCCGATCTGTCAGAATATTCCCACCCAAAGATTCCCGCTTCGGAATGTCCGTCTGCTTGATTACGAGAGGCTCTTCTTCCATAAACCTTTTGTGCGCATCTGTATTCTCTTCTTCTGCCGACTCCTGCTTCATCCTTCCATACTCTACAGAATCAACTCCGTCCATCCTTGTCTCCGGATTCCCCTGAGTCTCCTCTAATACTTCTTCATCTTCCGAACTTATCTTAAACTCCATGTCCCCCTCCTTATATATACCCTGTTTTTTGTAATACTATTATTATATATTATATTCTATATAAAACGCAACCCTCTCTTACATCTCCGTAGTTACCGCACTTACCGCAACATTTGGCTTCAGATCTTTTAACAGTATGGTATTTCCCTTCTTCACAAAGAACAACGGCAGTGCTGCAAGGATTGCGCAGGCAATTGCATACAGATATAAGTACCGGTAGCCGATAAATTCCATTACCGCTCCGGAAAGGATCGGAGTAATGATCTGCGCAGACATACTTGCAGTATAATAATATCCGGTGTAACGACCTGTGGTTCTCTCACTGGCCACCTCCATGATCATCGGATAAATGGTTGTCGCAACTGTACCCATACCGATACCGGAAATAGAAACCCATACATAAATCATCGGTGAATAGCCCTGCGTCAGGAAGATACAGAGTCCACCAAGACACATCAGCCCGATTCCGATATAGGTCGTGATTTTTCTTCCGATCCGACAGGAAAGTGCCGCCATCGGCATATAAGAAATCAGTGTCACCAGTGTGGCAACCAACTGGAAATTCGCAAAGCTTCCGCCACCGGCTCCCCATACCTGGCTGGCATATTTACTGAATGCGGATGTCACGGCATTCGATGCCATGAAGTAAAAGAATACGCAGAGTAGAATCGCGATCAAGGATTTCCGGACAGTCGGATCTGATTCCTTCTCCTTTCCGCCCTCTTCGGATGCATCAATTTCTTCTACCGGAATCCCCATTGCGATACTCTCCCGATGCATCTCATCGACTGCCTTTTTCTCTCGGAAGAAAAGCACAAAAACAACCGTACAGAGAACGATCAGTCCGGATACGATCAGAAAAACAGGCAGATAACTCGGATGCTCTACATCCGGAACCGTCAATGAAATGCTGACCAGCACAACAATACCGGCAGCCGCAGCCATCAACGAATTAAAAGCATCTGCCTTCGCCCGGATCGGCCGCGGTGTCACATCCGGCATAAGTGCCACACATGGGCTCCGGTAGCTTGATAATACAATCAGTAACAGACAAAGCACACAGAAGAACATCGGCAGATTCACCAGCTGATCCGCCACTGCCAGAAGTGGAATCAACAATGCTGCCAGAAGTGATCCGATGATAATAAACGGAGTCCGTCTTCCCAGCCGACTGTGACACCGGTCACTGATGCTGCCGAAGAGCGGGAGCAGAAATAGAGCACAGACATTATCCAGTGCCATAATTGCACCCGCCAATGTATCTCCTACATGAAAAGTATCCCGGAGTATCAATGGAATGATTCCATCATATGACTGCCAGAATGCCAGTGCGCCTGCAAACGGAAGTGTTACCAAAAGCGTTCGCCGCCAATCAAGACTTCCCAGATTTTTTTGCTTTTTTCTACTCATCTTTTTCTCCATTTCTGCACAGAATCGTGCAATCTTTTATTTCTCTTACTTCCTCCTCTTATATTTCCTCTGACCGGCTCTCCGCCTTCCCCGGCCAGCATGTAGGAATATGACTGTCCCAATACTCTTTCAGCCGATTTCCTGTATGCGGTGCCACAACATCCCGATAGCGTATAAGCTTTGTCTCATATGTTATGGTGCTTCCCGTGTGAAATACCAATAGTCTTCCGCCCCGATCGACCCCCGGACCGTAGCAGGCAAATCCACAGGATGGTGTATATCCCAGATCAATCCCATCCAACCTGCCTACAAAGTCATTCTTATGATCATGTCCGCAGAATACTCCCATCACATTTCCATTCGACCACAGCAATTCAAACTCACCGGTATTAACATCCGGACTGCAGATGGGTTCCTTTACCGTAACTCCTTTGCATTCCCTGTATTCTATTAACGGAATATGCTGAAAGACCATGGACGGAACCGCAGACGGCACTCCTTCCTCATCAAAAAGCCTGTCCTTCAGCCAGATCAGGGTTTCATCTGATGGCGGTGCATAGCTGCCATGCTCTCTCTCATTTCCACTGTCCAACAGATAAAAGCGGAGCGCTTCCTGCCCATCCCGCCGCTGCACACTCAGACAAAAGGTTCCGGCTGCCGGTCCTTCCGCCGGGCAGATGCAATGTGGATTCTGCCGGTAGATTGCAGCCTGCTCCTCATTCGTCAGGCCGCACTGTGCATCATGATTTCCAAATGTAACCGCATATGGAATCCCATAATTCTCCATTGGTGTGATCAAAGTCCGTATCGTATTCTGCACGCCTTTCTCTCCGGCCAGCCGGTAGAATGGGGAGTATCCCTTCAACTGGTCTCCTGTCAGAATCACCAGATCCGGCATCGTTTCTGCAAGAAGTGCATTCAAGAGGTGCATGGTATCCTTTCTTGGATGGAGACCCTCCTGTATATCTGTCAGATGTAATACCCGAAAGGAACCATCCTTTCGGAATTGAAGTTTCGGTTGTTCATTCATATCAGAATCTCCTTTCTTATTATCATAGTCTTCGGTGCATGTACGCGAAATCAAAGTGCGGTAAAAGGAATGTCATTTTCTTGTAAAATATTAAAAAACAGGGTGACTCTCATCACCCTGTTTTTCTTTCTATGCGTCTATCTCATATCTGCGCAGATTATTTTCCCTTTGGCGTCCACATCCACGTCAATCTCATATTATTTTCTCCGTAAAGTAATTCTATCGTATACACTGCATCCTGCCATTCCACCACAAGCCATAACCAGCAGGATTATATAAATCCATGGGCAACTCTCATCACCGGTTTTCGGTGCATTTGTGGTTGCCGTAGTGCCTGCTCCGCTATCTGATGCGGCAGTTGTTCCGCTTTCTGTAGTTGTCTCTGCGGTACTCTTTCCGCCCTCTGTAGTTGCCTCTGTGGTACTCTTTCCGCCTTCCGTAGTTGCCTCTGTGGTCGTACCGCCTTCCGTAGTTGCCTCTGTGGTCGTACCACCTGCTGCCTGTTTAATCTCAAAATCCGCACTGCATTCGCCGTCCGTATAAATGACGGTTATCTTATGCGTACCGACAGATAAGCCTTTTAGGTAACCGCTCTTTAATGTAATGATCGTGGAACCGGATTTTACGGTATACTGATCCGCCGAAAGCATGGCACCATCAACCTTTACGCCTGTAAGCTTGCTGATTTCTCCGTTTACACGGAATCTCAATGTACCATCAGTATCCTGCGTCCATGAAGCATTTTCTCCCTCCAGGAACTTATAGGTACTTTGTGCTACTGTCGGCTGCATGGTCTTAAGTGCCATAGCATATACGGTATCACATCCTTCATCGACTGTTATTTTGGATGCATCGACCGCTTCCCCATTCAAAGTCATAGTCAACCCCTCATCTACATCTGCAAAGAAGTTTCCATCGACCGCCTCCAGTTTGATACTGTACGTATAGGTTTTGTCTTTTTCAAAGGCAATTATCTTTTTATCAACCGGCAGCTTTGCATTTTCTTCCGCATCCGAATACCAGAATCTTACCGGTACCAGACTGCCGTCATCCTGCTTTTCCATTTCCTCCCAGCACTCATATGCAATCCTGTAATCAGCTGCATTCTCGCCGGTCAATGCTGCGGTTGCCTTCGGTGCGTCACCTGCTTTATACGAAAGGGTTGCATTCGCTATCTCAATCTTCTTAATTTCCTTCGGCACCGTCATGCTCTTAATATTCTGTGCATCAACAAGTACGTAGTCTTCTCCGATCTTTTTACTTGTAATCGTAAAGGCTTCTCCGTTAATAATTACTGAAGTCTGTTCTGTAAAGCTGACATCCCAGAGTTGACAAGCAACGGTTATGGAATAATAATAGGTCTTTCCTGCTTCAAAGGTTTTTAACAGCTGACTCTCATCCCTCGGATTCTCAGAATCACGAGAGGAACACCACTTGACCTTATTTCCATTCTCATCCAGCTCACTCCATTGCTCACTTGAAATATAATATTTTCCTCTATCTTCCTCAGCCACCTGTGCTGTAAATACCGGGGTATCGCCGTCCTGAAACCGCAAGGTTGCTCCGGTAATCTTCGCTTTATCATACATCAGTGTGCCGTTCTTATATTCCCTATATTTTATCCGACTCATATCTCCAAGGTTAAATATGCCGTTTTCCTTAAAGTATTCTGTCGCATCACTGCCGTCCATATTCGGACTGGCTATCAGAGATGCCTTTGTACTTTGGCATACAAAATCTCCGCCACCTTTTAGTGTAGTCATGGTATCGCTCCGCAGGATCACCGAAAAATCTGTATGCTCACATCCCCGGTAAAGGTAATTCGACCCCGACGAATACAGAGAAACCGCCTGTGGAACATCCACTCCTGCAGGTGCACGACTGCTATCTGCTGTAATCGTAAGTCTGGCTGCCGCATCACACGGTGTAACATTAATTTTCGCATAAATTCCATACTTGGAACCGGTAACACTGCAATCTCCATTAATCCGCAGATACACCCTGGTTTCCGGCTCCGGATTGTAAATACCTGCATTCAAAGGATCCTCTGAACCACCCTTTGCTGTAATGCTTACATTTACCAGATTCACGTATATTGACTCTATAGGAGCACCGTATTTCCCGACTGTATTGATCAGTATGTTTGCCTCCTGCTCGGTACAGGCTGCAATCTCTCCACTTTCCTCATTATACTTCCAATAGCTTGCCTCTTCTAACGGAACCGTCAGTTTATTGCCGCCGATATATATTGTCTGTGTATTATCGTCCGTATCATCTGCAAATACGGTAGCCGGTACCATTGCAAAGATCATACTAAGTGCAAGCATAACGCTTACCAGCCGTTTGATAGCATAGTTTTGACGTGTCATTTTCATAAAAAAATCCCCCTTTTATCCTCATTTACATTGATCGAAATCAGACCATCGATTATGATATGATGTTCATTGTACCATAGATTTTCTTCCATTACTATTGTTTAAATTAAACAACGTGGTATTTAACGAATCATTCCTCTGATATTTTCTTAGCACGTAGCGTGTCCAGCAGTACCATATCTTTCAATTCTTCATTCTCAACGTCTCGACTATCCCGAATCTCACAATTGTCCACCTTTGAATTCTTTATTATGGCATGTCCCCTGATATTGCTCTGTGAAACAACACTTTCTCCATTGACCATAGTTCTTCCTGATACATTTGAGTTTATAATTACTGATTTTCCCAAAATCAAAGCATTCCCTTTAATCGTAGAGCCTTCAAGGATCTGAGCATCATCTGCTACCAGTGCATACTCTAATACTTTGCTATCATACGATATCCAGCAATCGCCATTTTGCGATAAATTGCGTTCAGACGATACTATACCTCCAAGACTGCCTGCTTTAACATTTCCAAAATCCCTCAATGCCTTTACTCTTTTCTGCCGTCTGCCCACCATCTCAATCTCATATTTTTGCATAATTCTCTCCCTTCTGCCGTTAAATAATCCTCTATTTTACCTGTTTAAGCAGGGCAACAAGCTCCTGAATATCTGTATCAAACTCCTCATCCGGAATCGGATGTCCTCCTCCTTCACGGTACATAATTGCGAATTCAATTTTTGCCATTCTCCATTCATCATTGATCCGCTTCGGATTATAGTCATCATCACTTTGTATATTTATATTGACTGTTTCCCGATACCAGTCAACAAGGTTCTTATACAGCTCCGGATGTCTATGCTCATTTATGCGTTCCAGCAACTCCTCTCTGCCCTCCGAAATGTTGCTTTCCCTTAATATTCTGGCTCGCAGGCACATCGTGTAGTCCGCATGCCACCATATATCATAGTTTCCTGAAAACTCTATGCCTGAAAGAAGATCACACACCGCAAGTGCCTCCTCGTAACAGCCGTAAATATATAACCATGTCGCCAAATCCGAAACATTGCTTAAATCGTTTCTTGACCGAAAGCTACACTTTTTCAAAATCTTTTTGCAAAGGCTCTGTACCTTTTTCTTATCCACCGTACTCATGATATTTTCAATTATCTCTTGCATACTATGTAAATCCCTTCATATAATCACAGTCTTCTACTATTCAACACGAAATTCTATTATATTATTTTCGATATCATAAAACGGTTCCTTTTCTTTCCACTCATCACCCACATAATAAGTTAAATCTACGGAATGTTCATCGAGTATTTGAGCATCTTTTATTATATATAATCCAACCGCCACGTTCGGAAATGTATCGATCACTTCTATCTTTCCTTCATTATTTGGGATATTCACATTTGCGTTGAATGATGCACCATTTTGGCATAGCATTCAAGTATCAATGCTTATTCTGAAATAACTGAATACTTTTTTGTATCTTCATTCTTTGCCACTTTACCTTCATCCGCAAGCGCACCAATATATGCTCCTAATTCCATTAAATCCACCTTATCTCCGAATTTTGCCCTTAGCTCCGCAATGGTGATTGGTTTTTCTATTTTTAACATTAAATTATAAATAAATTTTTTCTTATCTGTCACTTTGCTATATATCATAAATAATTCTTCTTCAGACATATTTCTATTTATTGTATCCACTAACATATCTGACTCTTGTTCTTCTAATTTTCTCTTTTTTTCTCTCATTTTTCTCTCATTTTCAATACGCTCTTTTTCTTTTTCTTCGGCAAGTCTATTCAATTCTCGTATCTCACTTGATGTTCGAACCTTTCTTTCGAAAATCAACAGGGTTTCATCTATTGTAGCATTCGTTCCAGTAGCAAAACCTCCGTAACCAACCGAAGATTTATTTATTCCCAGTTCATTTGTGAGTGCAAATTTCAATCTCCATCCTTTCCTTGCATATCGAGTCAATAGCTCTTTAAGCTCCCCCTTATTTATGTATCCTGTGGCTGAATCTGTAATACTTTCTATTTCGTATTCATATAAATCATTATTATCAAAAACATCTCCCATTAATTCTTTCTCCTTTTTGCTACATATCATTATTTACTAAAATTTTATACAGCACCATTATCAGTCAAAAACTTCTTATACATATTTTCAATTCTATTCAGATCATCTTTATGCAGATCTCCAATTTTGAAGATAAAACTGTCTTTTGTAAGAAGTGTTACCTTAGATACTCTGGCAGTAGAAGCTAATCGTAAACTTGCTTCTTGCCAATAGATAATCGGAATATCATATGGATCTTCTTTTCTTACTTTGTGCTTTGTAATTTTAACAGACAAAACGCCAAGCAAATTCTCATCTAATACAATAACAGGTCTATTTAAAATTCTACTTGAATCTTCTTCTAATGGAAATTCTACAAACCATACTTCCCCCTTCTTCATTCATTAATCCCTCGTTCCTTTTTCATTTGATCAAACATATCATCCCATTCTGTTTCTTCTGCCCACTCATCGTCTGAAGATATAACGGCTTTCCCTTCATCATTATACTTAGTATTTTCCATTGCCATCTTATAAGCTTTATTATTATAAATACCTACATTCATATCCGGTTTAAATGGCAATGCCTGTTCTCTTACTGCCTGTTTTGCCGCCATTGTAAAGAAAGTTGTCATATCAAGACCCAAATTAGACATAAGTTCCTGCAATTGAGCTTTTAAGGTTTCATCAATCCTCATCGTAATATTTGTATTTGCCATATATATCACCTTCCTTGTATTATATTATAGTTCTCGTTTTCTTTGATGTCAATACATGGTTATGACATTGTATGTATCACATTGTTCAATTACCATATTATAATCCATTGTAACTATCTATCTTGGATGATTAAACAGGAAATAAGGTATTTGTGTGATGTTAAATGACCGGGACATGTCTACAGGCCCCGCATAGAATCCGCTTCCGTAATCTGCCGGATAACTCTGCATGGATTCCCCGCCGCAAGAGAATGTGGTGGAATATCTCTGGTTACCACACTACCGGCTCCAATTACACTTCCTTCGCCAATTGTAACTCCCCCTGCGATCACCACATTACTTGCAATCCAGCAATTGGATTCTATTACCAGCGGTTTTCCATATTCATCATCATATGGTGTTCCGTCTGATTTAAACTTTATATTCCGCTCCTGGTATCGTAGCGGGTGTAATGGTGTAGCCAGTGTACAGTTCGGTCCAAAAAAAACATTATCACCAATTGTCACCGGACATGTATCAAGCACCGTAAAATTGAAATTTGCAAACGTATTTTCCCCAATGGTTGTAAATACACCATAATCAAAATATATCGGTCCCTGCAAATAAACACCCGGTCCACAATTGGGTAGTAATTCTTTCATTATACGTGCCCGTTCCTGTTCCTCCTCGTCATATAATCGATTATAGTCCTGGCTTAAACGATGAGCCTTCATTCTTAATTTATTTAATGTCTCATCGGACGGATCATATACTTGTCCGGCCAACATTTTTTCTTGTTCTGTCATCTGATATTTCTCCCCATGTATTGCCTTCTTCTAAGTGTGCATCACCTGTGGCAAGCAGTTTATCCGCAAGGTCCGGATTCTGTGTAAACTTTGCTCTAACAAGCTCCTCCATAATTTTCACTTTGACAGCTTCCCAATCCTTTCTCAGATTTACTCGTCTGCCCAGGTTTTTCGCTTCGGACGGGTTCAGATTCGTGAACTGTTTTTTGTTTCCAAAGAGGTTTATACTCACCAGCCATGACTTCCTCCAAATGTGTCCCCCAATATTCTATCTCAATTTCATACTCCGCCAATGTCATATCCTCTCTCACAAATGGATACTCCAGCATCCCCGGATCAAGTATTTCATATATTTTCGCATCTTTATCAAAAAAATTTTGTAAACTATAGGGTTTTATTTGTTTCTCTCTTGTCATACTCTTCTATTCCCAATTTCCAAACTTCTTCAAATCTTAATCTCTTATTATTAATTCATTCTTTATGGTATCTAACACCTCATAATATGCTAGCTTCTTTCCTTTGTAGAAATCATCATCAGGATGTTCCCTTGATTCTATACTTGCATCATTGGCATTGTCAATAATTCTTGAAAGAATATATTTAATAGCTTCATCCATCATAGGCACCTCGCTATATCATGCATATATCATTATAACAGGCGTCCAATATACTTTTTAATTTTCGATAATAGTCCCCTCTGATTTATATGTACCGCATTTACAAAGACCAATGTAGCACTTGTTTACAGCTCCACACTTCGGGCATTTCCAATCTGCTAAATTAGAATCACGTTTTTGCAGACGATTAACTTTGCCATACACAGGTACAGCTTCTTTAATAGCACCACAAAATTTACAACTTTTCCTGTCAAGATCATTTTCTTTTCCACAGTTATAACATGTCCAACTTGTAGGAGGAAGTTTTTCTTCCTTTTGAATCTCTTTCTCAGCTGTCTCAACCACATCAGTTATATCCGTATTACCAGCACCAAGAATCTCATTCTTCTTTTTGTCAAATTCTTCTTGATTTATTGCCCCCATATCAAGTAACTCTTTATACTTTTTCAAAATTTCCAAATTTGCATTTTCAGTAACGAGTGTAGTCGTTGATGATTGTTCACTCCGTTTATCTTCTTCAACTTTTTTCTCGTACGATTGCTCTTTTGTCCATCCACATGCACATGTACCTGTAGCACTCGTATTTGTTCTGCCACAATTGTTACATTTCCAGCCACCGGCACGCATTATTTGCTCTATACTCTTTTCTCTTGCAGCTATCGCCAATGCAGAGTTACTATCCGTTTTTGCATTACTATACTGATTTACCTGCTCATAATAATGGTGATTATCTGGTTTTGTGAGTGCCACAATAAATGCTATAAAACCAAAGAAGAATCCCCACCAAAACCAGTTTTCATCATATCCTTTGTTTTCAATTACCTTATTGCAGGCAACTCCCCAGACTATACCCCAGATTACGGTTCCTATAAAATAATATATCATTAGCTTAGTTCCTCCAATTCTTTATTTTTATTATTGCCCATCTACAAAATCCACAAAACCTAAAGATTTGAAATGTTCTTTCATATCTGCACTGTTCAACTCTTCTTCCGTAGCACCACGTGACATCATTTACATCACCCTCCTAATGCCTACATGTTCTGATATAAAATCTCTTTCTCTGTATCTAAAGTCTTCCCTGTTTTTTTAATTCCTCAATTTCTTCTTCTGTCAGAGGAAAAGCCTTTAACTTTTCTTCTGCCATAATACGTTCCCGTTCTTTTAATCCTTCCTCTCTTTCCTGCTCTGTCATATTATGTACTTTTCTATCCATTCTATATGATTTCTTACTAACATGAAGTTTCTGCATAATCGGATCTTTCTGCAAGTGTTCCAGCCCTCTCTCTGTAATTTTTATGTTGCTACAGTCCATTATAATTTGTTCCTGATCGTTTAACTTATTAATTACCCCTGTAATATACCCTGCGTCCCCTAACATATCAATATAACACCTCCACAATTTTTCCTCCATCTTAAGACTCTTTGCATCAAATCTAGACATGTCTACTTCCTGTTTACCAAGAGCATTCTTCAACTCTGACAAAATACTATATTCTATGTTGAAGAATTCATCCGTTACACATTCATCGCCTATTTCTCCCAGGCGCTGTTTCCAGATGGGTTTATATGTTTCTTCCCGTACCTCTGCCAGATGCATTCCCCAATAAAGTCTTTCTTCCCAGTAGTCTTCAGCAAACATACCTTCTTTAACAAAAGGATATTCCGTCAATAATAAAGACCAATTATCTATTGTCTCTTTCTCCATACTCTATGATTTCCCCTTTCACAAATTCTTTTGTTGCCAATTGAACTATCTCTCGTTCAATTTCCCGACTATTCTTACCCATATCACTTAATTTATCTTGAATGATGCACCATTTTTGACGGGTCATTCAAGAAAAGAACCATAATCATCTCTTGACATGGTATCTCCTTTTTCTACCGAATCATTTAAGTTATAAAATTGCTTCTTCTAAGTTAATATCAAGCCCAAATTCCTTCAAATTTTGATCTTTTGCTATTAATTCATTCTTTATGGTATCTAACACCTCATAATATGCAAGTTTCTTTCCTTTGTAGAAATCATCATCAGGATGCTCCCTTGATTCCATAATTACATCATTGGCATTGTCAATAACTCTTGAAAGAATATATTTAATAGTTTCATTCATCATAGGCACCTCGCTATATCATGCATCTCCGCAAATACATGTGTTATTGCAACTTTCCAATATTAGTTTCCTCTTCTCTTCCTAAGCCTAGAGCAATTAAAATTAATTGACTGGTTGTAGCTTCCGGATGTTCCTCCATTATATCAAGCAGAACCTGCCAATTTTCTTCCGTTTTTGCAAAAATAATAACTCCATTTACAAACTCGATATCATCTTTCTTTTTGTATAATTCATTTCGTAATTTTTCTCTTATTTCGCTCATCTTTCATTCTCCGCTCCACAATACTTTGTGTCGGCATCCGTCTTCAACAGGCATAACTGCATTCATGGTATCACCTTTAAGTTCTTTCTCTTTCTTCCAGTGCTTTTTCGTATTCTGTTTTAGTCATTATTAATCCTCTGTTGAATGATGCACCATTTTGGACGGGTCATTCAAGCTTTTGCTTATTTATTGTGCTATCTCAATCTTGTCTATAAATTCCTTTGGCAATCTGATATTATAATGCGCAATATGATATACTAGAAAATCGCACCATTCATATTCCCCATCACTATATACAAAAAAACTTCTTGCAATTTCTTTGCCGGTTAAGCAATCAATTGCACTTCTTGGACAACCAGCAATTCTTTTCTGGTTTTTAAGATAGTCTATTACTTTTTGCTTATCATAATCAATGTTTTCTACTAAGTAATCTTTTATGCTCCCTACGTCAACATATAGGTGCATTTCTCTAAAAAATCCTATGCTTTTCATTCCTCTACCCCTTATTGAATGTTCTCCACTTTCCCATGTTAGCATACGGAGAACCAATAAACACTCCTCCATACATATCTGCACTGTTCAACTCTTCTTCCGTAGCACCATGTGGCATCATTTACATCACCCTCCTAATGCCTACATGCTCTGATATAAAATCTCTTTCTCTGTATTCTAAGATATCACATTTTCGATGATAACTCAATCATCTCTTGGTTATACAAGAAAAGACCGTGAGCTATTCACGGTCTTCTTCATTGATCCTGTTGCTGTATCTAAAGTCTTCCCTGTTTTTTTAATTCCTCAATTTCTTCTTCTGTCAGAGGAAACGCCTTCATCTTTTCTTCTCTTAAAATTTTTTCTCTTTCTTCCAGTGCTTTTTCGTATTCTGTTTTAGTCATTATTAATCCTCTGTTGAATGATGCACCATTTTTGAAGGGTCATTCAAGGTCGTTCAACCATGCAGGAATAGTGATATTTTTCCGTACAGCTTTGGAACCATGCTTTTAAGAATAACTGGTCATATCAAGGACAAGAAGGTTGACAAAGGAGCCATCAGGTGCCGTAATATCCGCTTCGGCGGATGCAACAGGTACAGAATGACCGGCTTCCAGTTCGTCAAGAATCCATCCACTGGCCGCATCAACAGCCATTTCAATTGCATCTACTAAGGAATCACCTTCAGTTACACATCCAGAAAGATCCGGAACCTCGACGGTGTAGCCATCTGTATTATCAAAGGGGGTAAAAATAGCAGGATATACAAGTTTCATATAAACAACCACCTTTCTGTTATATATTATTTATGATAGGGACGGGTCTATTTCAGTCCCGCCTGTTTTAATATTGAATTTGCTGTCTTGGGATGTACATCACCTTTGTGAAAAGAGATTGTAACTTTGTTGAATGATGCACCATTTTTGACGAGTCATTCAAACCTGAGCGGTTCTGCCTGTTTCTTCATTGTAATAATCAATAGCCTCCTGCCCCTTCGTCTCCCGATAAGGCAGTGTAACGGATTGCGTGGGCGTCTGGCGGCCTTTTCGGGTTTCTGCCATAGCCCGCCTCCCTATTTTTTCCTAATGATTATGTATGCATTCTATTTTATTGCATATATTCGTCTTGTAATTTCTTAATTATTGTGTATAATATAATTAAGATTTTACTTAAAAGCTGCTATTGCTGACCTTTATTGGATTGCGATAGCAGCTTTTATTTATGCACTCGTATTATCTGTATTACATCATCCCTCTTAATTATAATATCCGTATTGGGATCACACTTTTTTGAACTACTTTAACTATTTCTCCAACCATAGTTTCTTCCGAATTAAGAGCACAACTTATATCAACTACTATTCCTCTATAATTGCATGGAGTTCCATCTCTATAACGCTTCTTTCGGCTGTTTATTTCCTTGTCTTATCCTGTGTCAATACGTTTCACATTAGTTGGCTTTTTGACTTGAATGATACACCATTTTTGACGGGGCATTCAAGCATAATCCTTGATTAACTATTTATTTTATCTTGGCCACAATAACATAACTTTAGAATTAACCCCTTCAGTATAAACTAGTGGCTTTCTTTGCTAGTAAATAAGCCAATGGATATATGCTAGTGTCATTTATATGATTCGAAATTTTCGATTTCCTTTATGTCATCCTCGTAAAATTCAATGGCACTACCATTTGAAGAATCTATAACTATACTCTCTTTCCCCGTTTCATTTTCATCCGGATGAAAATAATCAGTCACAACTCCATCGAATTTCATCCCAGTATTCGTAATAATTTTTACCTTTGTGTTATAAAATTTTTTAAGGTTCAATTCTATCCATCCTTTCTTGGAATTATATGGCTACCTGTTTGGGAATATACAGTTGAATGGTGCACTATTTTTGACGGGGCATTCAAGATAAATAAAGAGATAGCCATCATGGTCCTCAGAGGTCCACAATAGCTATGATACACCATTTTTGACAGGTCATTCAAGGATAATATGGTGATCCTATACTATCACCGCAAAGTACTGCTTGTTTCCTCTTCTTAAAAATGCACATCGCTGCTTTTGTCCGATCGCCACCTTATTATATACTGTCCAGTTTACTTCTACCGCCACCCCGCCGATTTCAAGATAATCGCAAACCGTGTCAGCATCTGCATAATAATACTTGTCTGTGACCGGAATATCATAGACCTCCAGTGTTCCGACCGGAATGGCCTCTGCATATTCCTTTATATAACCTTGATGATTATATAGCTTATAAATGACAAGCCCGATTACAAGAACCGGAACCGCCCATGTCACAATTGCCAGAAACAAATTTGCCAGAAGCGTAAATGAAAATGCGACCTGGCTTTTCGTCATAGCGGCGTTTGTTATCATATAACCGCCTGCAACCGCAAGCACAACCAGAATCAGTCCTGCAAGCACAATCAGAATGATTTTAATCATACTTCTTTTTGCTGTCGCGTCTTCACCAAAGGTATCTGATTTTTGCTCTTTTGCCATCACCGGTAATATATTAACGCTGCCCGCTATTTTAGTCTTTCCCTGTAGCAGCTTTTGTCTGATTTCTTTATCCTCTTCCATCGTGAGATTGATTCTTTCCGCCTGTCTGAAATCAAATTGCTGTGCTTCCGTTACCAACAGTCCGTTTGAAATGCTTACAGGCCGTTTCTTTATATAATGCCCACCATAATCATCCATCTGATTTGCATTGCTAAATAACATTTGTGCTTCTCCCCCTTACGGCTTTCCTATTTATCCATGTTTCGATTACTCTTATTTTATATAGGAACTCCATTCGTCACAAGGCAATGCGGGTAAAGGATATGTAAAAACGAAGTAAATCTATTTTATTTTGCACTTGTCCCTGTATCCAACTGTGCGATCTGCCGCATATCCTCCTCATCCAATGCAAAATCAAACACCTGAAAATTCTCGATCATACGCTCTTTATGAACAGACTTCGGGATAACAGTTTGAAGTGTCTGAAGGACTGTGATATGAGTATCACAGAAATGAAAGTATACCTCGCCCTGTGTTTAGAAGGAAAATCCTCCATCCCGGAACGCAAGGTGATTCTCGCCAAGAAAAAAGAAGCCCTGCTTCAGTCGATTGAGCAACTTCAAACCTCCATTGCCTATATCGACTGGAAACAGAACTTCTATGATGAAGTCTTAGCCGGTGAAACCGAATACTATAGTAATCTGATCCCGAACGCCTGACTCCTTTTGCTTTTATACACTTCCACAAAACCTGCGGGCAAAATTTATGTTGAATGATACACCATTTTTGACAGGTCATTCAAGCATTCAGTTAGGAGTAGATTTTCAAGAAGTACAGAAAATTCCTTTTTCATCCTGCCGTTTGAATTATATGACGTATGGAGGTATCCCGGTTGGAAGAATAGCAGAGTTTTACGGTGCAGATGGAAGTGGAAAGACAACTACTGCCATTGATGTAGCCGGAAATGCTCAGAAGATGTTTCCAGATAAGAAAGTGCTATTTGTTGATATAGAACACACTTTTGATTCATGCTGGGCAACAAAGCTAGGATTGAATTGTGATGAGATTATTTATCTTGACCCGGACAGTATAGGGGCAGAAGAAGTATTCAATATGACTTTAGAATTGACTGAATCCGGTTGAATGATACACCATTTTTGACAGGTCATTCAAGTACCACATTTTGTATTTTCTAATCATAGAATACGCCAGATATAGTCCTCAACTTTTACTTTTTTGTATTAATTATATCATAATATGACAATTTGTTCCAACCGTCTTTTCCTGATAATCCATTTCTCCTGCGACCATATATATGTTATTATATTGCTTCTCCGTAAGGCGAATCATTCTAACCGTGCCTGTCTTTGGTGCTACCTCTTCAATACGCCGGTAATGTTTTTCCGATGTTTTTCTATTTTGAACTATTCTCATATACACTTCTGGTGCGATACGAATATATCCATCCTTTTGTAAAAATTTTCGAAGTTTTGTATATTCTGCCTTAGTTCCCCATTTATCTGTAGGACTAAGTATTACTAATAATCTCATTCTGTTATACCCTCCATGCTTTCGATAGGAAGAATTAATGGGAGTTGTAGCTTTTCTTTTGATTTATCAAGAATGATTCTTTTAAGACTTTCTACCATCATATTGATTGCCGACATAACATTTATCTTCATTCCATCCATCATACAGGCATTATGTAATACATATGCCATTGCTCGTCTTTCACTTTTGGATAATTTCACATTTGAGCCAATATTTTCACGTGCAACAACATCCACTATAGCACGATATGGTTCTATAAGATCATCTGCAAGATTAAAAGCATTTAACTGACTATCATGATGTATACCAAATGTCGGATGAAATCCGGCTGCAACTAAGCTTCGGGCTATCGAACTTCGTACTATCGCATATCCATAATTTAACCGACTATTGATTGGATCATCACTTCTTCTGTTTAATCCTTCATGATAATATGAAAAATACTCTTTCGCTGCCAATGCTTCCTGCATATGCATCAGCTTAGACTGCCTTGCATGTCCTTCATACGGAAGCACAATTGCAGTCGGCAGATATTTCTCATCCAATGTCATAACAGATACTTTATTTTGGCTAAGTATAGATAAATCCATTGTTGAAAGTCTTATATTTGCACCGTGTACCATTATTTGATTCAAATCTTCTATTGGAATCAATACAGTTCCTTCATCGGAAGAAATCTCCAACTGGCCTTCTTTTATATGAATTTCACATGCCCTACTAATCTCAACAGTTCTGAATCCTATATAACTCCCCCATATCATATAAGTATCTACCCTTAACCTTGGTTTTTAATGCTTCATAATTTACACATTTCCTACATAACTTTGACAACAGAGCCACAATATTTACATTTTCCAGAACACTATAAGTTAAATATAGCACTATGATTTATGCTTCTCCAGCGCCTGATTCATCTTATCTGCTAGATTCTTGTAATACCTCATAAAGCACAGCCATATCACCACGCCGATAACTATCACGCCCGCAATTGTAATAATACACGCTGTCACTCCTCTCTCTACCGGTATCCATCCGACAAAGGATGCGGCTACAAAATAAATTGTAAATCCGATGCCGAGATGAATCACCGATGCAAGGGGCCAGGAAATTCTTTCCGAGTTATAGAGAAGTGTCGGTACCCCAAAGCCAAGACCTGTCAGCACACAGGCAAATGCCATCTTCGTGAATCCATAGCCTTCCAGCGTAAAGATTCCCCCATTCAATATATCAAAAACAATACCAACTATAACAAAAATAATAAAACTCAAAGCGACACTTACAAATATACTTTTCAGAACCTCTTTCAATACTTTCATACTGTTTCGTCTCCTTTCTATATTACATTTCATTGCCCCAACCGGTTAATTATCATAATCCCAGATACTTCTTTAGCTGCGGCACAAACTTACGTGATATATATTCTTTCTCCCCATTCTTCATATGAAGTAGCATCACTCCATTGAAGGATGGTTCTACACTTTCCAGATACTTCAGATTGATTGCGGCCGACTTTGAAACCTGCATAAAATCTTTTCCAAGAATTTCCAACAGCTCATACAGCCTTTTTCCAATCCGATATGTGTTTTCTACTGTAACGATATAGACCTTCTCTCTTTCAACTCTTATGAGCACGATCGTCTCAGGCTCGATTACCACCATCCGCTCATCAAGGTTTCCGATGATCATGCACTTATTTCCTTGGAACTGTGATATTTCGCGTGCCAGCTCCGCAATCTCCGGTGTCAGCTCTGCCGCATGGATGACTGCATATGGTTCTTTTATATTTTTAGAAATATTCATATCAACGCGCATACCCTTCCTCCTCATAGTTTCATAATCTGCAAGAAAATAAATAACCCAACTATAAAAATCCCTCCGTTTCGTCTTTTGATAAACTAATAATAACGAAAACGGAGGGCAATGTCATGTCCATTACGGCAAGAGGTAGATTTCAGGCGGTAAGATGCAATTCTTTCTTTATTCCACCCTTTTCCATAATCTGATCGCCAATCTGAGTTGTTGCTTTTTCAAATGTTTTTTGTAAATACCGACAAATCAGAGCACACTGCACGGTCATCGAGTGCATGCTTTCCGGTGTTTCAGTGCACGCTTTCCGCTGCATAGTGCACATACATGGATTCGATTGATTGCAAAACACTTCTTCCCTGCATCCTTTATCGAAGCCCCGATATGATATCCTTCCTTCTCATCCAGAATTAGGAATCTATCATGAAATGCCGTACTTCTTTTTACTTCCAATGTTGGATATTGTACATTAAAATTTGTGATATCCTGATTCGTAATTCTTGCATTCGGATATGTATAGGCCAGAACGGATACCTGATCCTTTTTCCTTTTCATCTACTTAATCTCCGTTTTATGATAGACATGATACATAAGCGGAACCATCAAAATACTTAGGATTGGATAAATGACCAACATGATTGGTATCGAGCCGACAATCTTACCACCAATATGATATAAATCAAATATATTGATAATCTCATTGATCTGTAGCAAGCGGTCTGGGAACACACCCAATATTCCCGATAAGAAATCGAAATTTGATGCAAACAGTGGTAAAAACAGGATTGCAAAAGGTATTGTAACCGCAACAACTGCTGTATGCGTCTTTGCTGACACAAGCATAGACAGAAACAGGCAAAATACTGTTCCAATATATCCGGCAACTATTGTTAGCACATACAATTGCATATAGGTGATATTGTAAAAAGATTTCCAATGCCAGAATCCTGTCTGTATCATAACATTTCCACCTTGCGATCCGAGACATCCCAATACCACAAGTGAATACAGCGATATTACAATAAAGTAGATAGCTGATACCACGATAAATCCTGCCATGATCTTTGCTCTCGTTCCCTTGTCCCTTCCTAATTTTGTTGAGAAAAATATGGAATCTGATTTCCAACTAAATTCATTGGAAAAGATACCTGACACCAAGAATGCTGACACAAGCATAATGAGCATAATAATCGTCTGAGCGTAACTCAGTGCTGATTTCCAGCCATCATAGTCCTCATAGTATAAAGGTGCTTTCATCTCACGGTACTGCTCTATCAAAAATGCTTTCTCGTTTTCATCGAATAAACCATCAGCATCTTCGGAGTTCAACCATTTTTCCAAACTCTTTCCACGGTTCTCATAGATCTGTCCCACTTCTTCTTTCGATAAGGAATCAATCCGATAATAATTAAAGTCTCGAAATTCGCAAAATCCCATATTGATCATGTCCTTGATTTCCGAAAACCCTTGTACCTTGGAATCATGTAATAAGTTAGCAGAATCATCTCCAGGGCGAATTGGATATTCTTCACTGATCTTTTTATATTCCTCCATGACCTCTTGTAATGCTGTTTCATCCAGAACACCTTCCCACTTCTGCTTTTCTTCTCGCAGACTCTTTGCTGCTGCGATTCCTGTATGAGATTTGCCCTGCTTATCCAAAAAACTGACATTCGTGATTGCGAAATAGCAGGATATCAAAAGTGAAAATAACAACACGACCAATGATACTTTACTGATGCTCTTAGAAAAGATTTTCTTAATCTCATATTTAATCATTCCATCTCACCACCCTTTTCACCAAAATAATATAAGAACACATCCTCTAATGTCGGCTCCACCACAGATGCTCCAGCAATCGGTAGCTCACTGGCAATAATACGCAATTCCACCATCCCCCTTTCCGATTTCATATTAGACACCTTAAATTTTTTCATCATTTTCGTTGCATCTGATTGTGATACTTCGCACGCATATACTTTTTCCTTCATAGAAGCAAGTGTCTGATCCAGATTTCCCTGCTGTATAATCTGTCCATCCTTCATCAGCCAGATTTCATTTGCAATATACTCCACATCAGAAACAATATGCGTCGATAAAATAACGATCCGATCTTCTGACAGCTTACTGATCAGATTCCGAAAACGCACCCTTTCCGTCGGATCAAGTCCAGCCGTAGGCTCATCCAGAATAAGGATTTTTGGATTATTTAGCATTGCCTGGGCAATTCCTGCTCTACGTTTCATTCCACCGGACAGCTTCTTCATCTTTTTATTTGCTGACTTTGTGAGTCCAACCTGCGCAAGTAATTCCTTTACCCGTTTGCCAGCAACCATAGGTCGAATACCCTTTAAGCTGGCAATATACAGTAAATAGTCTTTTACTGTGAAATCCGGATAGAATCCAAACTCCTGTGGTAAGTATCCTAGCAAATTACGATATTCTCCATCCATTTTGAAAATATCCTTTCCATCGCACAGAATCCGTCCACTTGTAGGTGGCAAAAGGGTACAGATCATTCGCATAAGCGTTGTCTTTCCTGCACCATTCACACCTAAAAGTCCATATACTCCATTCTCTATCGTCAGGTTTAAGTTCTCTACTGCCCGAAAGTCACCAAACTTTCTTGTAACATTAACTATTTGTAGTTTCATATAGATTTCCCTCCATCGTCCAACATAAATGATTGCAGTCATGTACCACCTTATACACAGCACCAATCAGGAAACAGCTTGCTAATCCAAATAAGATACTCCATACAGGAAATGTAATCTTAGTATAAATAAAATCATTCATTGTAACCATCCACCAGATCACGCTCCACAAAAAGCAACCGAGCATGGATGCTGCTTCATTCAAAGCTCTGCTGTTTAACATCGTAAAGCAGATTCCGGCAGCAACAACCATTGGGAACAAAAACTGCACCAAAATATCCATAAAATGCATTCTCATACCCACACAGCAAACGAGCATAAATAGCGTTATCATAAATACATCCGCCACTCCTATCAAAAATACTCGTGCGGAATAGATCTGTCTGAGGGAGTATAGGCACGTTGCCTCAATCTGTAAGGAATCACTTTCTTTGTTTCTCCAAAATTCTGGAATGATCATAACGATAAAAAGGACAGAGGAAGTTCCTATTGTTCTCATCAAATATTCGCTACCATCCAGATAATTTATGAGAAAAAATGTCACTATCAGTAATGCCGCCTGCAACATCCACCATCTCTTTCGGATCAGCCGAAATTGAGAAAATAAAAACTCTCCATAGCTCATCGTATGTTCAGACTGAACTTCCATCATAATTTCCGTAGATTTTTGAATCGTTTCCAGAATCTTTTCTTCTCTTGGAATAACTTTTGTTTCCGTTTTATAGTTTTGCATCATCTTTTCCAAATTCATCAGAGTCCTCCTCTTCCAAAAGTTTTTTTAATTCTTCTTTTGCCCTTTTATGTCGGTACTTAACTAGCGGCAAACCAATTTGTAAGATATCAGCTACCTCTTTTAGCTTACAGTCTCCAAAATAAATTAACAGTATCACTTCTCTTAACTCTGGGGTTAACCTGCCAAGTGCCTGTTCCACATCCATTCGTTTTTCTTTCCTTTGGATACCGCCATCCGAAACCAGCGTTCTTTCCAATATTTCCTGCTCTACACTCTCTGCCTTCCATTTCTTTGCGTAGTTCTTACATAAATTACCTGCTATCACATACAGATAATTCTTTGCTTTCCCAATATGCTGATAAGATGCAATATTTCCCATAAATCGAAGGAAGGTTTCCTGTGTGAGATCTTCTGCTTCTGAATGATCCAGACAATGATATCTGCAATAAGACAGAATTTCTGCATAATATTTCCGTACAAATTTATCAAAAGCCTTTTCATTGCCCTGTTTCATTTGTAGGATCAAAAGAAAATCATTCAAGTTGCCCTCCTTTCCCATTTCAGTAATGTATAAACGTTTATTCCATTCTAATATGTATAACAACTGACTACACAAAAAAGATAATCTATGTTTTAGATTTCTAAAAAAAAGACACCAACCCTCTATGGTTGATGTCCTATCAATAGCATTTGTACTCCTATATCATCTGAAAATATCTCAAAGCATCCTCAATTGCCTTCTCCTACTCAGCCGGGCACTTTGGCTGCCTAGCATCTTCACTCTTCGGAAGATTGAAATTCTCCCTCATATCAAGTCCATGCTTTGCCTTTACCTAGGCAATATACAGGCTCGATACCTTGTATCCGGTCTGTTCCTTCACATAGTCCTTAATCGCTTCGTATGTGACACCCTTCTTAAATCCGGACATATCCATATCTTCAAGAGACATCTCAACCTTGACTTTCTGGGAGTCGATTATACCCTTGGAAAGTAAGACAACCGTCTCATTTTGTGTATCATTGTCCAAACTTAGTGTAAACTCTTTTTCTATAATCGGCAACCTAAATTCTATGGATTTCAGCCACTGACCATTCTCTTTGCGTTCTTCGTAAATCTGTACATTATCCACTAACTGTGACAGAAACTCTCGTTTCTCAGTTTCGTTCATTTGGGCATATCATAAGTTTTCCGGCATCCTCATACCCACCGGCAATTTCATACTCATTATAATCACAAAAGGCTTTCATCTTTGTTTTCTGTGAATCTAGAGAATATCCGTCTATCTGCATGGTTGTAGAAACACGGGTGTAAAGATACACTTTTATCTTTTCTTTAGACATTCTTACCACCTCATAATATCATTTTTTCGGTCAGAGTATGACCGCTAATTATATTTTTTTATCTGGCAATGAAAGTAATCTGTCTATTACCGGATGAATGATTGCTTCAAAATAATTTATATTCCGTGAAGTCACAAATTGTGATTTCACCAATTCCACTTCTTCTTTAGTTAGTTGAAACATAAAATCTTCTGGAAATCTTGTCAAATTACGTTTTACTTGTTGATTTAAATTTTTAACTTGATAACCATAAATTTCTGCCAAATCCTGATCCAACATTACTTGCTGTCCACGAAGTATGTACACCTTACTCCGAATAGCATCTGTAGTAATCAATCCTTTTGTTCCTTCCTTTGTTCCTTCTTTTGTTCCTTCCATTCTTCCTCCCAACCAATGCCCTGTCGGTGTAACCGTATTTTTGCAGTAGTAATAATACCGTGTTTTCTTGTCCTTGCTGTGCGCCTTGGCGATATTGCCGTACATACTCTTGCCGCAGCATGGGCATTTCAAGATACCGGACAGGATGTGTGCGTGGTCTGGATTGTTGACCTTTTCCCGCTTAAAGGAATTGATCTTGCGCTTTTCCTGTGCCAGATACCAATCTTCTTCGGAAATGATAGTTTCGTGCTGCCCTTCATAAACCGGGAACTCCGACTGCTCAACCACGTGCATCTCGTTTCTTGTACCCTGTTTCTTTTCTGTTCTTCGTCTGCCGTAATGGTGGCATTTGAACCATAAAAAGGAAAACCGCTACAACATCCATCCCACTTTGGAATGAGAATTGCAGCGGTTTATTTGCTGGGAACTAATTATTCGATATTTGTGATTTCCCAATCATCATTTACCAGATGGGTAAATCCTTTGTTTTCTTCTTCATCTGGAATTGATGCTGTCCAGATGATTCCTCCGTTTTCACCCAGGGCAGTTATTGTTAATCCTCGCAGATCAGTGTAGCCATCGAGGTTTTCGAGCCAGATACGTTCGCCTTTCTTGAGCAGAGAACCATCTGCATTTTCAAAGCCGCCACTGGAATTTGGCATTGAAAGCTTGATGCTCTTAACACCTTCAGAGCCAATGGTCAGATAAAACTTAGAAAGTTCATCCTCTATGGACGGGAACTGGATTTTCTGTCGTACTTCTTCGGTAGCGAAGATCCACCACTTGCCGTTCATAAAGAGTTCAATGGTTCCCTCAGTTGCCCCGTATTGATAACCATATCCTGTACCAAAATTGGATTGATCGTCAACGCTGGGCTGTTTATTTCCATCAACCTGGGATGTGATTTCTCCATCCATAACACCACATCTTGCTTCTATTTTGCTTTCATGGCCAGTATCAAGATACAGTGTCCCGTTCACCATAACCATAGGAATTAAGTCCCATGTTTCGGTTTCCTTTATAACCTTGATTCCATAAACATCCGCAATTCGTGCAGGATAAGTTTCAAGGATTTCACCGGAGTATTCAATTTCAATCACATCTCCGATTTCAGGTTCTGGTGATGGATGAGCATTTCTGATAGGTACTTCAATTCGGTCTGCACTATTCAGTTCCCAGCTACCTTCAACAGGCTTCACAAGATAATAACCATTATGATCTTCCAGAATTTCAGCTTGGAAAACCTGATGCGCTTCGTTGGAAAAGCCTTCAATCTGAAGACAATTATTCTTGAAAACCAATCGTCCGGTTTCTACTAGTTCTTCAGAATTGTACTTTGTTTTATCTACGTACAGATGACCGTCTTGCTTATCCAGTCTAAGTGCGAAATCGAAACATCCTCGGTCAGACAGTTCATAGCTTACACCATTTACATAGTCATAAATGGTAATGCGATTATCAATCATTCCAGAACCAAAGCTGTATGTTGCACAGATTTCTGGGAAATCATCCCCAGTAAGGTCAGTAAAATAAGCGTTCCATATTGGCATACCATCAATCAAAATTGTTTGGCCAGTAAGTTCCGAAGTGTCAAAGGGTTTTGACGCAATTATTTGTGTCTGGTTGTAGCTGAAAGTAACATCTGGATATATCGGAAGTTTTATAGTTGATTCATCATCCATAGCAGAGGGGTTCTCTGTGTAGTCAAACCACTCTATGACGGAGTTTACCTCATCAGCAATACGCACCTCTACATTTTCCACTTCGACATATACAATAATGTCCTCGTCAGTGGAGTTCTGCATATTTACACCAATCTTAAACCACGTATCTTTTTCAGCATCAAATTCCACCGGCATTCCATGTGTAAGATAGGTAGCAGTATATCCGGTTTCTGTTGTTTCATTGACCGGAGATAACAGGACTTTCGTATCACCCAATCCATCACCAGACCATATTTTGATTGAGTTCTTGATTGTGCTGACTTCTTCATCCGAATACACAAATTCTTCTTGACTTCCCGCTGGAACAACGATTCGCAGTGTGTAACTGTCTTGCTTCGGATTTGTCAGAAAGCAGACCACAACAACTACACAGGCAATCACTGCAAGAATGATAATCCAAAACGCAGGTTTCTTATAATTCATCACGGATTTCACACGCTCCTTTACACCTACCTCACCAAAGGCAAGAGGACACGCGGCAATCATACGACGATTTACGCTGCAAGCCACAAGTGCTTGGGTATAATCTGCTCTCTGTTCATTTCCGAGTTTCTTGATAACCTTTTCATCACAGGCAAGCTCAATGTCACGGCACAACAGAACATAAGCCAGCCACATCAGAGGATTGAACCAATAGATCGTCAGCAAGAGAAACCCCAGGGGTTTCCACCAATGGTCTTTACGACGAATGTGCGCCTGCTCATGGGCAACAACGTGTTCCAGATTCTGTTCGTTCATGCTGAACGGAAGATAGATTCTCGGATTGATAATACCAAGCACAAACGGAGAGCTTACATTCTCGCTCTGGAAAATGTTGTCCCTGTAGTGAACAGCAGTATCAATTTCTCGATGCAGACGTCGATAGCTGATAATAGTATAGGCGACTAAAAGCAGAATACCAATAATCCAAACAATGGTAAGGATAGTCATAATGTTATTACCATTGTTTTCAGGTACAGTAACACCTTCAAAATATCTATCTCCAAGATAGTCATTTATCCGGTTATCAACGGGGCTAATACCGGTCTGAATATCAAAACTTGGCCCGGAGATTACTTTCTCAGGAAATGTTTCAGCACTCGGAATTAGGCTCAATGCGCTCTTAAAAGAAAACGGGCAGATCAGTCTGACAGCCACGATACCCCAAAGCAGAACATTGACCCACTTGGGAGCTTTCTTCAAAACAAGCCTGAGTATCAGCACAGCCAGGATAAGCCAGCTTGCCGATATGCTCATGTTGATGATTTTCAAAAAGAGTTCGTTCATTGTGAACCTCCTTTCCTGATGCAATCAATCATACGCTGCACTTCATCGAGTTCATCTTCAGACATAGCCTGATGCTTTGTAAAAGCAGCGATAAAGGCAGGCAGAGAACCTTCGAATTTCTTCTCAACCAGTTCGTCGATCTCACACGCCTGGGCATCATCTTTGGAAACGAGAGAAGTAACAGTGCCATTGTCGTTCTTCAGCACACCACGCTCTCCAAGACGCTTGATAACGGTATAAGTCGTAGTCCTTTTCCATCCGAGTTGATCCTGGCACAGCTTTACAAGCTCGACAGCAGTAACCGGCTCATGCTTCCACATAATCAAGCAAAAACGATATTCACTTTCGTGAATCTTCGGAAAATCCATATTCACGCCCTCCTTGTCTACGCCATTAGACTTCACATGTAGTCTACCACATTAGACAGCCAAATTCAATAGAGTTCACAGAAAAGATACAAAAAAATTGCCCGCAGAATTTCTCCCACGGGCGAAGTGTTGATTAACTATCAAGCGGTTTATATTCAGTTACAGTTTTTAGATAAATTTCGGGATCACCGTTCAATATCAAGTCTGCATATCCAATCGGGTCATTGTAGATCAGATAGTCCAGTTCTGACCGCTGATACATATTGTCGGCAACCTCGTTCTCCACTGCGATGGTATCAATCGCAATCATGCTGCCATTTGCAAATTTCAGTTCCACACAAGCGGTATCCATGTTAAACTCACAAGAAATCAATCTATCTATAAGAAACCTCCATTTTACAGGATATTAGATCATCCCAAAATACTTGAATGCTTCTCGGATTGCTTTCTCTTTTTCCGGTGGGCACTGTGGCTGTCTGGAATCCTCGGGCTTCGGCAAATTATAGTTCTTACCAACCCCAATCCCACATTTTCGCTTAATTTGTGAGATATATAGGTTTGCAAGAAGTCGGAACGAATACCTCTTGTCGCTGCCCGATGCGTCGCCCTTAAAGGAACTGCCCACCGTACTCCGAAGAGCCGCATACTTTGGCGTTCCGTTCTTGTCCTTGCCGACAAAAACAGCGTTGTGGTACTTCCTGCCCTCAAAAATAATGCCCTCTGCGATACAGTCCTGTATGAGCTGATAATCAATACCACGCCCGAAAAGGTACTCTGTCACCTTATCGCAGTCCGCATTTTTCTCTGGCAGGAGCAGCACTTTCGACTCGTCCTTTTTCACGGCAGGGGGTGGCGGCTTCCAGTCGCCCATATCCCCCGTGAGGGTCTGCACGGCTTCCACAAAGCCAAGCTCCCGCACTTTCATCAGATAATCAAGGGCAGAATAGCCGCCGATGCCCCTTGACCACCAGTACCATTTGCCGTTGGAAATCTTCAAGCTGTCGTGTTCCCTCGTCCAGTAAACATTGCCTGCCACACGCTTTAGATTGCTCGGCTCATACCGTTGCAGGTAGGAGAGCAGGTCGATTTGCCGTGCCTGTTCAATCACGGCGGGGTCAAACTGCACATAGCGGTTGCTTCCCATTCAAATAAAATCACCTCCAGAAATAGATTTAGCCGAGGGGCTTTCCGTTAAGAAAACCTCTCGGCTATGTAAGCTTGGTTATATAAATTACGCTTTTCATTTGCCATATGATGACTACTTTCTCATTTGACACGAGAGAGATTTCGTGCTATCATAGGTACATAGTTGTTTTAACTTGTAAGGAATGAAACAATTAATGAAACAGCAAGGGCTTTGATGAAATCGTATACGAATGGACTGAGGGAAAAGGTCACTGTATACAATTCGTTAGGCTCTTGTTGTTTTCTTATGCGAAAAAGCACAAGCAACAGAACACTTACTATAAAGAACTTCAACATATAAATCACCTCCTCGATTTTTACACTAACCGTTCTTTACAATCATATATTACATTAAAATTGATACTAAGTCAACGGAAAAAATGTTCAGTATCAATATTTATACTGAATGAAATTTGTAAATCTTTTTATTATCACAAAGCCCAAAAAAAGAAGACGATGTCAGCTTTTAGACACCGCCTTCTACACAAAACTTGGTTTATAAAGTTTCTAATACATTTTCTAATGTGGAAATCTTTGCAATCTTTGCTAATGGTATTAATGAATTTTTGTGATCGTCTTCGTTTGCTGCTCCACAACAATCTTCGACCACAGTTACAGGTATATCTCGGTCATGTGCATCACGTGTCGCTGCTTGAACGGCAAGGTCTGTTGCCACACCACATATAAATAATTCCTCAATTCCTTGATTTTTCAAAAGTAGCTCTACGGGTGTTCCATAAAAAGCACTTACTCTATGCTTATAATACTGTACCTCATTTTCCAAAGGAGCTAAAGTGTCGTAAAATTCATCTCCCCATGCACCAATTTTAAAAGCTCCAAACTTATTTGCTGCTCCAAATAAAGGTGAACTTATTGGTTGTTCCTTATAGTCAGGAGAAAAACCCACTCTCACATGAACGACCAAATGTCCTTTGCTGCGAAAGGCTGACAATAATTTTTCCGCTTTGTCTAAAACATTGTACTTTTCACAATACACTGGATACCCTTTTCCTGCCATTTTTCCATCTTTTGAAACATTTTCGTTGACAAAATCAATAAGTAAAAGTGCTTTTTTCATAATATCAATCTCCTTTTTTATTTTTTACGCTGCTTTAACATACAGCATATTTAGCAAATTAATTAGTTCGGATTCATCTCTAATACAGTAGTTAGGAGCAAATTTTAATAAAAACTCATATGGATGAAATCCATAACCAACAGCAACCATTTCTACTTCCATATCTTTACAAGTTAATATATCACTTGAGGTATCCCCAATATATAATATTTCGTCTTTTTTAAGATTGTATTTCTGTAATATTTTCTGAATTTTATCAATTTTAGTCCCCTTAGTTTCCCTTCCATAAATTTCATCAAATATTAACAATGCGTTGCTTGAATATCCATTTAAAATGGTTTTCATATACTCCACGTATGATGAGGATACAATTGAAATAGGATATTTAGTCTGTTCCAAAAACTTTATAATGTCATAAAAAACAGAAATTTTATTTGCATCTCGACACATTAATGCTGTATGCAAATCAAAAAAATTCTTTACCTCTGATTTTTCATAACCATATTTCTGAAGAGAATCACTCAATTTTATATTGAATAAATTACTCATATCTTCCTGCGTATAAACAAGTGGAATTTTATCGAAACCATTTTTTGACAGGAAATTGATATTATCCATTGTTACAGATAAACTATCAGCTAATACACCATCAAAATCGAAAATTATCCTTTTCTTCATAAAACTCCCTCCAATCATACTCAAATGGATTTCTATAAAAATCAAGCATAAATTTCACATCGTTATTATTGATTAGGTTATGTCTAAGTGCACTCATAATAACCTGCTCATAGCTTGTCAGTGTTTGAATTTGATATTCTCCTAACAATTCAAACATTTTCGCAAATCCCCAGTTAATTATACTTTGTATTCCCAAAATTTCTGTTTGAGTTTCATCTCGTACAACATTTGTAGCATCCAAAATGCTTTCTCCACTTGCAATAAGGTCATCAATTAATACAATATTTTTTTCATCATTAACTTTTCCTTCAATTCGTTTGCTAACACCATGTTTTTTGGCTTGCTTTCGAATATATATTACGGGCAAGTCAAGAGAAAATCCCACCATAGATGCCCATGGAATTCCCGCAGTTGCCATTCCTGCTATACAGTCAGCCTTAGGAAAATTCCTTTTTATTGAATCACACAAGAAATTCACTATATCTTTCCGTTGTACAACAGTAGAAATGAGTCCCCTGCAATTACAATAACAAGGTGCAATGATTCCACTTTTCCAGTGATACCATTCACTTTGTTCTTTTGTTAAATCTATGAGATAACATCCCGTTTCAATCAAATGATTTGCAACTATATCTTTACATGTATAATCAACAATCTCATCAATTTTAAAAGATTTTATTTGACCCATTACTGTAAATCCTCCTTCACTTTAAAATAGAGGGAATTTCATTGGATTTTTTAAAAAGTCAACAACGTCTTTAGTTTCATAAAGTTCCGCTCTTTCAAAAAAACGATTGAATATATCTAATAAATCATCTGCTTCTTTATCATCAACATATGCAACAAAATCATCAGCCCTAATTAAACTTCGTGATAGTTCTTTTTTTAACGTCCTATTATAATAACAAGAGACAACTGGCAACTCAGGCGTATTATATAAATATATTCTTCTATGAACATGTGAAAAAGACATGCTTTTTATCAAGTAATCAATTTGTTTATCAATAACATCTTTTGTCAAAACAGAATATCTGTTTACTCCCAAATAAAAATCTCTGTATTTCGATGCATCAATAATTTCATAACTCTCGTATAGTCCCTTCTCATATTCCTTTCTTCTGAGAGCCCTTATCTTTATAAATTGATTAGTAAGATGTATATACTCAGGATAATCCATGGGCATAAGTGCCGTAGTAACCTCTTCAATCTCACAATTTACCGAGTAAACAGGCGTAACTGTACGTCGCTCTCCTCCAGCAATTAATTTTTCAAATTCTAACCTTCGTTGCTCTGCTTCAATAAATTTGCTATCATTTGAATGTACCTCCTCCAATCTTCTGTCAGAAAACTTAAAGTATTTCAATATTTGTAAATATACTCCATATGGAATTTTTTCTGGAGCATCTTTATAACGGTACATTGTTGGAACAGATATTTGCAAGACTTCAGCTATATCTGAAACATCTGCTTTAGTTGATAGCCTTGTGTTTAGCATCTGCTTTAATTCATCTAATTCCATATGAGTCTCCCTATTCAATTTTTTAAATTCATTATAACCTTTTTCTGATACCATGTCAATCTCAATCCCACTCATTATCAAAATTTTTACACATTATCATGCCAAGCTCGTTCTTATTATCATATTTGTAATTTGCCCTAATCTAAGTCTTTTCAAACCCTAAACATATTTTCCTTTTGAAAACTCTCATTGCAAATACTATGTAAAGACGGCATCAGCTTTCACGCCAACGCCGTCCTTTTTTCGGTCAGTCCGTTATAATATCCCTGCTTTTTTCAGATAACCCACGCTGTCATAGCAGCCACGGAAATACACCGCCTGCATCTCCATATCCGTGAGCTGATTCTTCAGCTCCATCACTTCAATGAGAGCTGCACATTCTTTCTCGGTCAGCTCGCTTTCCGCTTCGCTGTCAAATACGGCTAAAACCTTGGGATATTCCTCATAAATTCCCTCAATCTTTTCTTGCAGGGCTTTGTATTCCTCGTCCTCCTTTGACAGTCTGGCAACGACAGAGCTTAGATATTCGTTGAAGATATTGCCGTGGACATCAACAAAAGTTTCAAATCTGAACGCATCAGACACCGTTATCACCTCCGCCATTTTCTAATCTACACCTATTATACTGCCCAGATTTCAGCAATACAAATGTGCAAATGGGATTTAACGCTCCCTATCCTGTGTTCTTTTTTCGGGCTGTTCGTTTTCCTGCTCTGGCTCGGTATCCATAACAGGGGTGTCTTTCTCGTCCAGATTCAGCTCAATATTGAGGGCGTTCAGCCTGTCGGTCTTTTCTTTCAGCTCATCTTCATAGGCAAACGGCTTTAATACCTCGGTCATGGCGTTGGCAAGCTGCTCCAAGGTTTCCGCCTTTCGGGTCTTGGCGGCTTCCAGTCTGGCAGGAAACTTGGAAATTTCATTCTCAATTCGGGTGAGATTTCCCAGAGCATCCGTGCCTAAATCAACCTTGTGTTTTGCCTTTCCGCAGAGGTTAAGACAGTAATGGGTGTTGAAGCTGTCGTAATAAACCTCCATCTTAAAACCTCGGTAGCTACCGATTTCCACGGGATTTGACAGCGGGTTTTCCTTGCAGACGGCAAGGAGCATCTCGCCTGCATCCGCTTTTTCGATATAGGTCACGCCCTTTAAGGTCATGGGGCAGAACTTATCCTCGCCCTGCGGCTTGTGCTGTTCGGCAAGGGCGGCGTCGTTTTCATAGCTGACGATGCGTTCCTCATATTCCTTGATGGTCTGCGGAAAGTATTTCAGTATCCTGTCCTCAAGGTCGTAATGCTCGGAAAGGTAGCTCTGCTTTAGGACTTTCAGCTTCGCCACCTGCATATCCAAGTCCATTTTTTCCTTGAAACGCTCATCGCCCGTGGCAAGCATTTTCACCTCCGCAAAGGAAAGAGCCACCTCGTCCACATCCTCGGCGGAACGCAAGGGGCTTTTGCTCGTCATTATCTGGGAGATAAATTTCTGCTTTGATTCCACGAGCTGGTACAAATACGCATCGAAAGTCTGCTCTGTGACATAGCGGTAAATCTCCACCTCTGGGAACATATTTCCCTGTCTTTCGATACGCCCCTGCCTTTGTTCAAGGTCAGTCGGTCATTTTTTGCGGACAGTTCATACATGCTATCCTTTTCTGTTCTCTG